>Ga0306864_1000872_pt1 | contig 13103 bp, 12 predicted proteins | sample AntRauTorckE5430_FD_190448 | JGI IMG/M metagenome (GOLD analysis project Ga0306864, IMG submission 190448) | Saline lake microbial communities from Rauer Islands, Antarctica - Metagenome Torckler E5 #430 (v2) (version 2) | ecosystem: Environmental > Aquatic > Non-marine Saline and Alkaline >...
CAGCTCGCAAGAAGAGGCAAGGTGAGCACGATAATAGCAATGACTGTGCTGTCTATGTAGATGAGGAAGGTGCTTGTAGTATTAGTGGCGAATCCAAGAGTTTTGAGTACACTGATCGTGCCCGAGAAGGTATTTCTATAGAAGGTTGCGACTCGATGGACTCAGATATGAGCTATTCAGCGTCTACCCAACACAAACATTCAACACTTTTTACGACTGCTCCTACCTGTGATAATCCAACAAGCGGGGTCACGCATCTCGTTAGACCCATAGCAAGAAGAGCTACAAATGATCAGATGCACAATTTGATGCAACAACTTGTTGAAGACAAAAAGGATGTAGAGAGCACTGACAGCGAAGTTAGTGTCTTGCGAACAGTGAGTCTACATGAGTCTAGCCACAGCTACGATACTGCCTGCACTGTGGATAGACTATCTCCTCCGGAAATAAATGGCCGACAGACATTTAACAGCAGTGTCTTGCGACCTAAAACTGTTACAGAATCAGCAGAAGATGACAGTGAAAGCGGATCAAGAGACGAAGATCAAGTTGGTGAACTTCCAAATCTTCAAAGTAAGAAAGAGGAACACGATCTTGATGTTGATTCCGAGTTGACAATGATTGAGTCGAAAGATTCCAATGACTCAGATGTGACTTACGGAACAATTAGTACAGTTGATACAATACAAACAGTACAGACAGTGCAATCCTACGCTAGAAGGACAAACCAAGCTTTCGATTCCTTGACACATCGATTACATGGCGGGGATCAATCCAATGAAAGTACCCCTAGCACGAAGATTGAAGAGAACAAGAATGATCATGCGATAGGGTCTAGACCTTCCTTTAATCCAATTGAAATGGGAGGAATTGCAGCACAAGCTGCAGCTGCTGCCCTGAAAAGGAGCGAAGACAAGGAAGCAGAATGTCCGATATTTATTCCTCTAGCTAGAAGTGGAATTGCTGCTTTGGCAGCTGCTGCAGCAAGAAAGAGGTTCAAACAGGCTGACGCCGTCACCAGTTACTCTCATGATTGTAGAGACGACGACTCAACCAGTTCACTTAGTACAAAGAGCGTCGGTCATTTCGGTATCGTAGAACAAGTTGCATCAGCGAGGACAATAGCCATCTCAAACACTTCAGATATAGATGGAACCATGCTAGGAAAAAAAGACTGATGACTGAAGACAGAGATAATTCAGATGACACATATTTTCATAGACTGTAAAGTGGTCTGTACATTAGCGACATGAACTTCGAATCTTCTTGATAGTAAATAGTAACTTAGCCTTCGCTTGTCCAAAAACAAGCAAGATTGAACAATACACTGAGAAGAATTATGGCCATCAGACAGTCCCTTACAAACCAAGTCTTTTTGCTCACATTGGAAATTCCCTTCTTTTTTGTCCATCTTCCAGTACATAAAGAAGTTGACACAGGAGTCTTGTGCGGCGGCACCTTTGCCTCTCCAACACAAGAGCCAGTAACATTAATAATACCAGTATTGTCTGCTTCCAACCATTTGCCATTCTCGAACATGCCCTCGAATCTTTCCTTATCGTTAGCTTTTGCTTTTGTTCGAATTGCTCGAATGCACTCTAATTCCTTTCTATAAAAATACTAGCGTAAATAATATGTTTTTCGTGGCTAGATAAGCACACAATGATGGATTACTTACGCAATAGTAGTATTCTTTGGATCAATCCTTCGCGCTGACATTAAATCTTTCATGGCCAACTCTTCTTCAGTTTTACCACATGACTTGGGGGTGCATCGAGCTTTACTACGCAAAAAGAGCGCTTTCACATTTCTTTCATCCAATAGCAAAGCAGAGTTGCAGGCAGCGACTGCATTTCCAAACTGTTCAACCTTCATACTCACAATAGCAATATTGTTGTAGACGTTGATCATGAGCTCCAAAACTCGACTCTTCTGACTTGCATTGGACGGCTGAAAAAAAAACTGTTTGACGAAGCCGTCCTTGATTCCTTCATTTTTCCAGTTAGGATTTGAGTTTTCAATCCACTTGAACACTGACAACGACATTTCATATTGATTGAGGGAATCCACATGATTTCCATCCTTTGCAAATTTGTTGCCCAACATTTTCAATTTTGTCGCTGTCTCGAATCTTTCTTCAAAAGGTGCTGCTCTTGCGTCAATAGTTTCCTGCCTAGGGAAAATGCTGTTTTGCAAAAATACTGGAAAAGCATCGAACTGCTTCCGAAGTGGCTGCTCCTGTGCCGACTTCAGTTTTACAGCTTGACTAAGAAGTACCGACATTGGTGTCCCATTCACTGTCGTATCGAGTGGATGCATCGCGTTTGCGTCTTCCATGCTGTGTTTGTGAGCCATTTTCAAGATGAATCGACACTATTTCGAACTAGAATCAAACCAAAATCCAATATTTATTACTCTGCATATTATGCTTCAAATTTCGATAAAGAGTAGATTACTGCAGTAGGTTGGTTCAAAATATTCATCACTTCAGGCAATTGAAAATGCAAGGATCCAGGAAAGGAAATAGCACAGAATCGAAAATTGATGGAACTGACCAAGGTTTGGATCTGTCATGTTTCCCTCTTCTCCGCGTTGACCAGCTTCATTTGCACACAAACAACGCCTTACAAAAAAGCCAAGAAGAGTTATCTACCCTTGTAGACGAGGCTCTTAGTGATGATCAGTTCAAAGGATATGCTTCTAGACTGATCAATTTAATTCGAGTAGAGGCGGCTGAAAGGAGGGTCCATGAGCTGTTGTTATTGTCAGATGATGACGATGATAATGATGATGATGATGATAATAATGATGATAATGATAATAATGATGAAAATGATGATGATCGTTCTACACCAGCAGCCAGGATCTTAGCCAAAGACATAGCCCACAATAGATCATCGCAAGTAAGCACAAAGGATTACGCAATAATGAAGCCACACCTACACATTAGGAGTGCGATTCCTGATCATGTTCCATCCGATGAGAAAATGGTTCCTCGGGGATTCAATGCGAGAGCAAGAGTCAGGACGTCAGCTATCAAGGCAAAGCGAATAATGGACAGTGATAAAAATCAAAAACAATTGCTTGACAAGGATAAATTACGGAGACGAAAAGAGGCAGAGGATCGAATGGATGAAAGGCGTGTCAGAAGAGCCACGATTGAAAGAAGACTTGAGAGAAGGAGGTGCGAGAAGCATGCAAGGGAACAAGTTCAAAAGGAGAAATTGGAAGAGCTTGAATTGGAACTAGACCAAGTTACAAGTGCCGCTGTTCAATTGACCGAGGCAAATAAAGGCGACAAGACAGAATCTTATATTAATGCGGCTACAGCTGCGACACGAGTCTTAGAGCAAGCAGACGTTGGCATGCTCAGCTCAGATTCTGGGTCCTCTCTTGTATCCGACGTAGACACTTTTGCTGAGCCGGTACAGAGTCCAAATGATGGTGCCGGTGAGATAAATCATGAATTGGCAATAGTTGAAGATACGTACGCTTTGAGAGACAGGTGTGTCAGTTCATGTGAAGAAATACATACAAGTGAATATGACGATGCAAAAAAAGAAGTAGCGAGGCAAACGAGAGATCAATCTTCTATCATAGCTTCTGAAGAACAAACACAGGTGTTTGGGATCAAAATTATTAGTCGGAATTTATCTCAGGAAGCATATAATTCATACGATACCACTACGATCAAACACAACACGTCCAATCGTTGCTCGGCCGACTTCAATCCATCTCGAGCGCAGATGAGAAGGTCGTCTTTCGGCAAATCAAAATGTGCTGCTGAATGGACACCCTGGTTAAAGGAAATGAACAAAGCATTGACTGTCAACGCTCCAAGTCTCCATCATGACTCTTGTAGAGGTGTTTACGCTTTTACAGATGTTTTTCCTACTTTTAATAGCATCTTCACTGCTTTCACTTCTGTTGAAGATCATGTTGTTTTTGATCGGAACTCGAGGATTGAGAGAGAATGTCTCGAGTATCAAATTAAGGTCCGATCGTCTTTGAAAGTATTTGCAGGTACAACTGAGACTACCAGTGATCCTTCAAATAGCCTGATCTTTTGCACAAAGTCAATGCGGAAGGAAGTGGCATCCATCATATCGGATGTTTTACTCGATCAAGATGACGTTGCATGGTCCGAGGTTTCAGAGTCTAGTGCTGGCAACTGCTGGAATTTGCTTTGGACCTGGAAGAAACCAAAACTAAATTCTGAGCATTTGCTCGTTTGTCAGCGAATCAGCCGCTTTCAAAATACAAGCTGTTTAACAAGGAAGGATCACCTCAAGAAACGGCTGGAACGAATGCGCTCATCCGTCCCTAGTCGTCTGCAGCAAAGATGGAATATTATGCCTTTAACCTACGTTCTCCCTAATGAATTCACAGCGTTTCTTTCAGCATTTTCCTCCATCCAAACGTCTGGTGAAGAAAGCCAATCAAATTTGTGGATATTAAAACCTTCTGCAATGTCAAGAGGTCGAGGAATATCGATCGTGGACGACATTGGTAAAGTTACATACTCGTCCCCTTCAGTAATTCAACAATATCTTCCCAATCCACTCATATTCCGAGGTTACAAATTTGACCTTCGTCTCTATGTTTTGGTGACTTCATTTTCACCACTGGAAGCATTTATTTACAAGGAAGGATTTGCTCGATTCGGCACAAGAAAGTTCTCTTCTGACAAAGAGAGTATCAATGATTTCCAAATTCATCTGACAAATTCAAGCATTCAAAATTGCTACATTCACGACATCAAAATGAATCATCCTGCAAGAACTGCTGGAAAAGATGGGGGAGGCAACAAAGTAAGAATGACTTGGTTATGGAGTCGGCTGAAAGAACAAGGCATAGGGGTTGAAGAAATATGGAATCAAATCAAAGATTTATGTATCAAGACATTGCTGTCGGCTCAAGATGAGATTCCTTCTCAACCTAATGCGTTTGAAATATTTGGATTTGATGTAATCATTGATGATGCCTCTAAACCCTGGCTTATCGAGGTGAATGCATGCCCCGCCCTTTCTAGAGAGAACGACCTAGATGTTAAAGTGAAAGAGACATTAATAGAAGATACAATCAAAATTGTTTCTCCTTCTGTCTATAACAGAGATGCGCTTGCTGAAATTTGCAAAAGGAGACTATTTACTAAGAAGAGGGCTTCTTCCAAATTCACATCAGAGCGGGACGTATTGGAGCACGATTTGAGGCAAATATTTAATAACGAGTTGCCACGGCAATACGGCCAAGAACCAAGTAAAGCAACAGGATTTGAGCCATTGGCTCCGGGCGCTTTGTTTGAAAATTTAGTGAAGCAAAAACATTTAAAAGCAACTTCTCAAGCTCGGATGAGGTGATTATTCTAAAACAGGACAAAATTGAACGGTCTTATTTTCTCTTTATTAATCACAATGAATTGCTTTTTACACATGAGATTCGTAGATGGTTATGTTTTGCCAGGTTGGATCACATCTAGTACTTTTTCACATGTATCGTCCCTTTCCTCTCCAAAGACAACGCATCTCTATCACTTGCCTTTGGATTTGGCGGCGATAATCTACAATTGGACTCCATTTTCAAAAAATCTTTATTCCTGCTAGTTGTTGAATTAATAATTAAATGGCTTCTACAAGAAGTGTCTACCGAAAATCCTGACTATTTGATTCTTATGAAGTAAAAGATGCAATCTGTATGGAGGTTGCAGGAACGTTTGGCAATCCAGAGCTTTCTCGAAACCTGCATGTCTAAGGCTCATCTATTTCTTAACGGCACAATGATTGTTTGTAGTGTAGCCAAGCCAATCCAATCTATTTCTGACTTTTGGTCGACTTCACTTCTTGCCACACTCACTGCTCTAGCTGATTCATCATTTTAGCATCAGCAAGAGCATCCAGAATGAATTCGTTGAACCAACACGCCGATTTCATATATTTGAACCTAGGGTAGATATCGATGCGCTGGCTTTAGAGCTGGTAGCCAGCCCTCTAGCTAGGACTTCAGTAGCACAATATTTCAATTCGCATATTATTTTAGTGTAGTTTTAGCAGTTACCGTCGATGCCCCGAATGAAAAAGCAGCGTCCTTGTATTTGAAAGCAGCGTAAGGCGCACTAATCTGTTTTACGTTTACTTAATTCCCTTCTCACCAGGCCTAACCAAATGAGTCCAGCGCCCATTTGCAACATCACAGCAACTGCTGCGACGGCTTTTCCATAGAAGGGAACATTATCCCAAACGCTACGAAGATCGTTGAGCACCATTTTGATCCGGTATTCTTAATTATTTAAAGAGATGTGAAAGTGTCAATTTTATGCTCGGTGTGTTGTTCGTGTGTACTCGCGATACTTACACTTTTATTGCACTATTATGTTGATTATGTATTATGCACTATGCGCTAGTCTACCTACTCTAGTGTACGAGTCGTCGGTCGTCGTCGGTCGTCGTCGTTTATGCACAGCTACGATATCAGCTATTCGCCAAATACGATATGCACCAGATGAAGATATGCACTGCTGCACTGAGATGCACTGCAGTTTTGTTATTTTGTTATTTTGAATTTTCGTTTGGGATTTTTTATTTTTATTTACAAAATCCGAATGAAAGGGGAAGAAGAGAAGGATCAATTTTAGCGTAGATGCTATTTTGGTTCGAATGTGGTGGTAACAACAATAGAGATGATGGTAGTAGTGCATGCATACATAGAATCAAATTCAAATGTCTCTTTTTGGTGATAGGAAGGATCTAGTTGACATTGTGAAATCGCGAGAGAGGGCTTCTAAATTTCTTGAAATTCATTCAAATGATTCCCAATTCACCTGCTGCGGCGTCTCATGAATACGACTATTAGGTACACATACTTCCTTCAAAGTTCCAAGCACACCTTTTTTGAACACCACGCAGTTAAAAAGAAGCTCAACTCCTGTCAGAGATTTTTCTTGCAAACAATGAAGCACAGTTTCCAAGGAGCCATGAAGTATCTCGTCATCATTGCCATCAGACTGGTCAGGCGAACGTTGCTCTGGATGTTCTGGCCAATTTTGAACCGTGCCAAGAATTACCATTTCATTTCCTATTGTCAGACTAAAACTCTTTTGGTCTCTATCGCACTCAACATTGTAAACGCGAACCATTATCTGATCCCTTTTTGTGTGGAAAGGTGAGTGGTACTGATTTCCAATACGAACTTCCAGATTCCCTAGACAATCCAATGGGCAAGATAAGGTATGATCTCTTTCGAGAATATTTACAGTCCATTCCTTCATAACTTCATCGTATTCTCCTGTTGTGTCCATATCAGCCGATGCATAAATGTGACGACCTCGCCTCCCAGTGATAATTATTGACCGATCATGTTGTGATATTGATTGTTGGTATTTGCGCCCTTTCACCTTTTCATGAGAAGAGCTTTCCAAGATACAATTCGAGCTATGATTTAATCGCTGCATTGTATTTTACCGTATTTTATCGCTTTGTGGTCCTGTTGTAATTCACAATAGATGTGAGGCAGTCCCAAATGTTGTGAGAAAGAATTTAAAAAAATACGGTTGGTGTTTTACAAACCGTTGTGGAACAGTTTTTGAATTTATCCGGGATGACTTGGGGGACTATTTCACATCCAAAGATAATACAAAAATGAAACACGCTATTGTCAGCATTGAAAAACGAAAAACCTGTGTTCGATTTAGTTAGACTGAATCAGCACTAGTTCTGAAACACGTATATGGGTGATTTGAATGTTTGTATTCTAAGGCATAGTTTTCGTAATTTATGATTTGAATGGACGATTGCAGCAAGTACTTTTGCGTGTGCGATGGTGCTCAAAATGTGCATTCTAAAAATGTCTTAAAATACACATTTCGAAAAAAACCGCGGTTTGGGAACATGGTGAATGGTACAACGTTTTGGGTTTTGGATCTTTGACCAAACTTAAAAAGCCTACAGTAACTAAAAAGCCTAAAGATATTATTATGAATATGCAACAGGAGAGACCTCATAAAAAGAACACCTTGCATTACAGTGAATCAACTCAATTCTGTTTCATCTAACACTACTCCGTACTTCGATTCATACCGTCAGCCCAAGATTCATAATCATCCGCTGGCAACATGTCACCTTCTGTTTGTATCTCCCTTGCCATAACAGCCTTGAGCCTAGCTCAAATAGACCAGCGCCCCATTTACAACATCACAGCAACTGCTGTGACGGCTTTTCCATAGAAGGGAACTTAATCCCAAACGCTACGAATATCGTTGAGCACTATTTTGATCCGGTGTTCTAGTTATTCAGAAAGATGCGAAAGTGACAATTGTATGCTCGGTCAGGCTCGGTGTGCTGTTCGTGATGATGCTTCTTGAGTACCGCTCGTGAGTACCGCTCGCGATTGTTTTTATTAATCGGAGATCCCTTGTCAGGTCTATATTGGCCTATGCAATGGCCTATTATAATAGCCTGTTGACGTGGAAGTTTTACAAACCGTTGTGGAACAGTTTTTGAATTTATCCGGAATGACTTGGGACTTGGGGGACTATTTCACATCATCCAAACAGATCCAAAGATATCTTTTTTCGACAGAAGCCCTATCAGCATGACATCATGATGGTACGATAGGGTACGATACATGGTGGTGGGCGCATGAGCGAACTCTAAGGATGGATCGCCAGTTCCATAACAGTACCACAGGTATTCCTTTCAGATCAAGTACCATGAAGTTCGCTACCACCATCTCTGCCCTCCTCGTAGGGAATGCTGCTGCATTCTCAATGTCTATGAAATCAGGTGAGTTTCTTTTATGTGGGAAACAAGAAATTTGAATAACAAGATAAGAGAACTGAATGCTTCTTCAATTGAAGGCTTGTTTCTTTTTTGCAAAAAGGAATGGAGATAATTGAATCTGATTGACTAATTCTTCTTCTCACATCTTGCTAACTGAAACAGACACCGGCGCTAGCCGTCGTGACATCCTTGTTAAGGGAGCAGTTTTTGCTGCTGGAGTCGCCGCTCCTGCTGCTGCAAACGCTTACTCCGTCCCTGATTTGAATTACCCATTTGATGCTCTTGAGCCATACATTGATGCACCCACCATGAAGATTCATCATGATAAGCATCATGGAACTTATGTTACCAATATCAACAAGGCAACCGAAGGAAAGGACGAGGTTCCCATCCTTGATCTGATGGCTGATGCTCTTGAGGCAACCCCAATTCGTAACAGTGGAGGTGGACACTACAACCACGGTAAGTAAAAAAGGATATTGTTGCAGTTTGCGCTTTCATATTAAATTGCTGAAACTCACATTCTTCCTCTTATTCAGCATTCTTCTGGGACGAGCTTGCTCCTCACTCTCAGGCTGTCAAGACCAAGCCCTCCTCTGATCTCTCCGCTATGATCAACAAGTCCTTCGGATCTTTTGACGAGATGAAGGCAAAGTTCGAGGCTCAGGCCGCCCCGGGAGCTGTATTTGGAAGTGGATGGGTTTGGCTCGCTGTCAACAAAAAGGGAGATGAGCTTAAGATTCTCGGAACTGCAAACCAGGACAATCCTCTCATGAAGGGAGTATGTGATGAGATCTATCTTCCAGTTCTTGGATTGGATGTATGGGAACATGCATATTACCTCAAGTACCAGAACAGGAGACCCGAGTATGTTTCAAACTGGTGGAATGTTGTGAACTGGGACAAGGTCAACGAGAATTTTGACCACGTTGTAGCAAACCATGTTGGAGTATCTGTTAGAGGTTAGATGATGTTCTTCATCTGGTGATCTCAATTCAAAATAATCAAAAGTCTAAAGCAGCGTACCAGGTAGTACTGACACTGGAAATGAATGAAGAACTTGCTCATCTTATAAAGCTAGCAATTAATCATTGTATTTACTTCTTCTTTCTAGAATTCTTACCGGCCAACTGCTGCTGGAGCTTTGTTACTGCCACTAGATTCGTGTCGCAAGAATCCATTCCCATTTTCATGAACCAATAGCACAAGGACAGAATCAAATGATAAATAATTGCTACTGGAAAATGTCTTTCAGATTTTTCATCACTCTGCAAAACTGTTCCTTCTGAATCTACAACACAACCGCATCTCTCCGTATTGAAAAATAGACCCACACAAAAAGGAACAAGACTGGCCGCTGTAACGTAAGTACTTGTCGAGAAATCACCGGCTTCCTTTCTACTCGCAAACATGCATAATAAAATGGCAATGACGAGATTAACAAGTTCTACGAGACCATTGCTCAATAGAAGCTTGGCGGCTGTCAAGGGTTCCACTTCAATCTCAGTCCGAATGCTTTTCATGTCGATTGTACATTCTCGAATCGGTTGGGAGTACTGGTGCATGGCCAGAAATAAAACTCCTAGTTAAAATATGTCATAGAATTGGGGTAAGTGACTAGAGGCTATCAAGTGTTTCTCTGATAGATGCGACTTCTCGTGATGTTGACATATCACTCACCTACTGACATCTTGAATAGGTGCCTTCTCCAGTTCTCATGAAGTTGTTCAGTGCGAAACTTCGTAATTGTCACCGACTTCATAGCTTTATCAATCTCTTCATCGAGAGCAGTATCTTTCTTTTCATTCTTTTGCATTTTGTTGGCCATTATTCTAGTTTGGATCCAAGTGTAAATAGTTCCGGTGCTGTTGTTGATCTTTCGTTTTGATATTTCACTTTATCGTACTTGATGTTTATATTTTTTGATGTGGTGGGTTGTGGTTTGTGGCTAGCTATTTGTGTCGGCCTGTGGCTGGCTGTGTCGGCTGTGAGGGAAGATCTTTTATTAAATTTAACAGCTATCATTCAACGTTTTAACGTTCCACAATCTCCTCACGTGACAGCGTTGATTGCCTTTCTTTGTTCTCCTGAGCAAGTAGCTGATAACACTTGGACATCATCGACTTTTCGCGTTGATATGCTTTAGGAATTGAACTAGGTAGGTAAAGTTACAAATTTTCCCAAACCATTCTTGATAATTTTCAGATCAAATCTAACTTTTTCAGAATGAGGGCTCTACGTACGTGACGCAAGAATCACAGATCAACACAGTGCAAAAGATGAAGTCAAGTAAATGTGCAGGGCCTGCTTCTACTTTCAGGTGACTGCCATATTGTTTAATATTATCTGCACTGCTCAGCTTGCATGGTAGCTTCATCAACATCAATCAACGACGGGATAAATGTGAAGCATCCACATTCTCATTATGATTGTTCATATTTTTCAGGCATAGACCAAGTGTGAGTTCAAGCCTTTCGCTCATGTCCGCTGCAAGTGGGGGTCGTATTGATCGTAAATAGTGCAATAAAGATAACATTACGTTGCTATTATATTTGTGCACTGCGTGTAGTACTGCTAGCATACATAATCAACTTATTCATCTTCGGACCAGGTAAGTGCCTCTTTTGAGTATTTGAATCCAAGACCAGCAGCAGTAAGACCAGTAAAAACTGGTCCAATGATATTGAACGGAATGGCCTCAGTATATCCTACACCCCTGCTCATGAGTGTTGCACTCAAAGGAATACTTCCCATTATTAACAATTCTGCATTGACGACAGATTTCATACGGTTTGCTAGTTTCTCAGTCATGGGTTCCCAGCTATCTCCCTTTGCAGCCACGAATCTTTTGATGGACGTAATGGTAGGGAACAATGATGCACTTCCTAGAATTGCAAAAAATATCATTTTCACCCAGAAAATAGGTTCGTGACTGTAGAAATACCATCCCTTTCCATATTCTACAGTTCTATAATACCCGGAAACAAGAAGAGCCACGGCTGAAACGCCATAAATAGAGTCAGCTGCAACAAGAGATTCTTCCTTTTCCTTGGTCATGCCAGGTTCAATAGTAAGTCTCTCAAACATAAGAGCACCAATCATGACAAAGAGAGAAAGGTAATGTGCGTACGCACAAACTGCAGAAACAATCTGACTGGTTCCAGTGGAGGCCTCAGCTGATAGGGGCACGAATGCAAGTGATGCAGCCGCTAAAGGTGCCACATTGCCAAGGTTGCAAGTATTTTCTTTGCTGACGGGGAAATCAAATTGTTGCAACTTGGGTTCTACATTATCAAAGTTGCTTGCGGAGAGAGACGTTGTTCTGGTAGATTGAGTCCTGGTTGAAACAGGAGCGAAAGCATCAGACTGACCAATTGCTAGAAGGAAAAAAGTGATTGTAGCCTGCTTCATGATTGATCAAGTTAACAAATCTTGAAGTTTTCTGTCGATCAAGGTAAAATTTTGTTTGTTTTTGTGAAGAGGTTGTTGAAGCTTGAAGCATCATCTTTCAAGAAACGTCATACGCGCTGGTTTCACAGGCACAAAGAGTTTTTGTAGTGAGAGAAGAGTGCCTGGTTATAACTAACGAGGAAATAGTATCAAATAGACAAATGTATCATAACTCATAACTCATAAAAGAATAAGATGCAGACACAGGCAGACATGCAGACCCCAGATTTAGATGAAGATGATAGAAGATGATGACGCGGTATGGTACATGGTACCTATCTACCTGCTTCTTACCATGATACCGTTACTTTTAACATTGCTGTGTACTTGTTGAACGCATACATCATCACATATCACTCAGTGGTCACAGGCGTCACAATAGAAAATTTCCCTTTCTCTTCATAGATAATAGTACTGCCGCAGAATGTTTTCTCGTCTCGCAATGAAAGCTGCTGGAACATCTAGCCAAAGATCCATCCGCCAACTTTCTTCCATCAAGAGAATGGGACTCGACAGCCCCAACATGAGCCAGACAGTAGTTCATAACGGAGTCGTATATCTATCCGGACAAGTAGATGCATCCGCGAGTAATATTGAAGGCCAGACAAAGGATATACTATCAAAGATAGACTCTTTGCTACAAGAAGCAGGAACTGATAAGTCAAAACTGTTGTCGGCATCTATTTGGGTACAGGATATTCAGAAGGACTTTCAGGGCATGAATGGTGTTTGGAATCAATGGCTTGATCCTAATAACAAGCCCGTCCGAGCTACCGTGGAGGCAAAATTGGCCACTCCTGATCTTCTCGTGGAAATTCAGGTTATAGCAGCTCAAACTTTGAATGAATAGCGAGAACAAGAACTGCAAAGTACAAACAA
>Ga0306864_1000873_pt1 | contig 13096 bp, 7 predicted proteins | sample AntRauTorckE5430_FD_190448 | JGI IMG/M metagenome (GOLD analysis project Ga0306864, IMG submission 190448) | Saline lake microbial communities from Rauer Islands, Antarctica - Metagenome Torckler E5 #430 (v2) (version 2) | ecosystem: Environmental > Aquatic > Non-marine Saline and Alkaline >...
TACCACAGATGAGATTAATGGAAAGAGTAACGAGCTCACAAAGACAATTAGTCCCATCATGCACAAACCTAAACCTAAGCCCAAACCCGAGGAAAAGAAAGAAGAGGAAAAACCTGCTGAGGAAAAATCCGCTGAGGAAAAACCCGCAGAGGGAGAAAAGGCAGAACCAATGGACACTGAAGAGACCCCAGCAGCCACCGAGGAGAAGGCAGAACCAATGGACACGGTATAAAATCAATGGCCATTAGCACAATTTCATGTTTTTCTTATGGTTTGAAGCATCTCATTTTCATGAGAAAGTCATGTCTTGTTTAAAGCTAGTAAAATCCGTTGTCTTATACCTTCAGCATTTTTAAGTACTTTCAATTTGCAGGACGAAGCTATTTTGTCATTTACATTAATAGCGATTAATTTCGCGGCAACATATGATCAAACTCTCAATTTCTACTGAGATTGAGTGCTTTCAGAAGCATGATAAATGGTGTAATGGACGTACAGTCGATGAAGCCGCTTGATTTACATGGCGCAAACATACATTTGCGTCTATTTGCGTTATTTACTAACGAAAGTTCCAAGGTAGCCAAGATTCTCTACCATTAATGTCCAAAAACTCAATTATCCTTTGCTTTGGAACTACAATCGACCGAGAGTAGCAATCATTCACACCGTAGGATATCACCACATAGTTCTTATCAGCCTGATATTCTGTGATTCCAGACGCAAATGTTACAGCAGGACATTCAAAAGTTATGTTGGATGCATGGAGATGGCGTGTGTCCGGCATTGGAAATATTTGCAAATCCGCATTGATATCAGAATCGCTGTTCAATCCCCCCAAACAAAATGGGCCGCTCATTGCGACAATAAGGAATCTGGGTGGCCTCAAGTCGAATGCATAAAAACGAGATATGTATCCTCTTGAATCTGTCGTGGAATGGGATATACCAACTTTGAATGTCTGGTTTTGACCCAAATCGATGTCCACACAGCAAGCAGTACCGCGTCCGGACATCAGTGGCATAACTACTCCCTTTATAGCGTCAAACTGCTGCGACGGTTCGCCACCTCGAAACTGATTAGTCTGTATGTCATTCACATCTCTCTTACCATCCTTTTTTAAATGAATAGTTCCATTTGGAACAAGCTCCCAATCACCAAGTCTATCAAATTTATCAGAATAAAAATTGACTTTCCTCGTCTTTCTTATATTGTGAGGACGCAACTCGGTATATGTCAACATTGCTCCTTTTCCATCGGGATCAGGTATGTCAAATACGTGGTAGTTCTTCTTCCAGTCAAATGAATTATATGCCAAAATCGTTAAACAGCTCTTCACCTTCGGAGGTCTGATATTTTCCATGAATCTGACCTGCAATCCAGTGCCATAGAATAAAATAGAAAATTCATCGTCTTTTTGCTGGATCATTGGGATGGGTTTGGATTTGATCTTTGTATTCCATCCCTTGGCATCATTCGTGGGACGTGGTACTCTCCGTATATCTATTGGAGTTATGACAGTTTTAACATCGGATGCCATCATGAAGAGCTGATCCTTTTTCTTATTACCAATTGTTGATCGAGCTGCAATAATCTGATAATCCTGGAAGGGAGAAAGATAGGACTTTTCAATACACTCTGGAAGAAGAGCTTGATATGCCAGCACTGATGCCGAAGCACCTGGTATATGCTGCAGATTATCATCCAATAGAGCGAGGCTGAGGTAGGAATGCTCATTAACAGTTCGATTTAACCTTCTCATCGAGAGTCCGCAGTTGTGCAAGTTTGAAGCTCTCGAAATTAACAAATACTTGGCCCTGTCGGCTTCTTCATTTGTGATATCAGGATGGTACCTACCAGTGAGATAGTCTAAAAGCTTATCATCCAAATCTGAATTTAGTGGTAACAAAGTAGGATTATAGTCTGCAAGAGAAGTTTGTGATCCATCTTTCGGGCCACTGTTGTGTCTGCTTGCAATATATGTTGCATTGTTTGCCATTGAAGAGGGAATTCTTCTACGGTTAGGTATAGCATCAGTCGGTGCATGGATAATTGTGAATTTGGAAGCATCTTCCAGGTATTTTCCAATATCATCGAAGCGACAGAGCTTTCCGTCATCAAAGCACGACGGCCTTGGCATTGTAGGTACTGGTTTTTGCTTTTGCTCGATACTCGTTTTCTTGACTGAGTCTTTTTCGTTGGTTTGCAAGTGATCTGATTTGTTGATGCTGCTGCTTAAATGTTCATTATTATTCATTGATTTGTTCATGTTGCTGGTTGCATCAATACTAGGTTGGATATGAGGATCTTTATTTGGTGGCTCTTGCTGCATTGTTATCAATATTTGATCCAATGATTTTGAGACTGATGATTGTTTTGCAGAATGAAGTATTGTGTTGACAAAATAGAAGTACAGTACCATCACCACTAGAGCAAAGGCACCGCAAATTTTGAACATTCTTCTGGACCCTCCTGATGATGCATTCTTCCTTCGTCTCTTTGCACTCATATTATGGTTCTGCATTATTGTCTTAATTATGTTTATGTCCGATCTATTTACTCTAATTCTTGATTCTTTGTTGCTATCGCTATCTTCTTATTGGGGGAAGTATCAAATACAGACACCTGGAAACAAAATGGTGGTCTTGGCAGACTTGTCTTGCATATTGCATGTGAACTGGTTGGAGCAGGGAGTAGATAGAAGATAGAGATAGGAAATAGGGAATTTATTGCATTTTGCGAGTGGCGATGGGCGATTGGGGGTACACGGAAAAGCCTTTCAATAACTGATACTATAACGGCTTAATTTGTTTCATGTTTTAATTTTTAATACGGTCAGCTTTGGATCCCCAACACTAGATATATTATTATATTTTGTATTCGACAAGTCCGTTCGGAGTTTGAAGAAGCATTCCCTGAACAGTCCTGGCTCAAAGCATTATCATTGTGTTCAAGGAAACGAATGCAAAAGATTTGGTTCTTCTGTCTCAATTATGGTCAGAAGTAAAAGAAACGTGATGCAATTGCAAATGACATCAACACCAAAGCGAATGGAAGTAATTCAATGAAGATCAACTGTAAGTTAAGATTATGTTATGATTATAAGGATTATTGGTGGAACCTTCTCTTCACGCATTACACAGTGAGACGGATATCACAATGCGCAAGATTGTGCTCGCATCTGCTCGCATGGACCAGGGCTGGTCCATTGAAGAGCTCACTAACAAATGGTTTTGAATTACAACCTACTACTGTAGCCTGTATCGGTATAATCTACAAAAGTAGAGCATTTTTGAGAAAAAGAATTCAGCAGGTCGTTGGAAATCCAATGTCGAGGTCGAAAAGAAGAAAAATGCTGAGAATAATACCATGTTCGATGATCCTGACGCTGCAAAAGATAGCCTGGTTGAAAGTTAAGAGTGCTTTGTAATACAATGCTATTATCTCGATTCACATTGAGACGGGAGAAATGTCGTGAGAAGGCTCATGTAACCCTCTTGTGGTGTTGCTGTAGCAGTAAACGGTTTGTTTCTTCACATTGTATTTTTGGAGAATAGGAGGAACAAGCTCATGGGAGCCAAAGTAATCACATCGCTATACAAAGAAGTACCTGGTCCTTCGAAGACATGCGTCACCGTAGATGACATGGTTTCAAATTTGTGTAATATTATTGCATCGTTGAGAGGGTGCATGATGCGAGGCTAAATTTCGAGGACGTATGCAAAGATTCCATTATTTTTCTTCCTCCCCCTTCTATTGGGAGCGGTTCCCAAGAGGCTCACGTTCTTCACGAATTGAATTTTGATGAGTAGTCTTCCGAAGGGGGTTTAATAATATCCAGAAGTAGTCATGGAACAAAGGATTGTATATTTATCAACCTATTTCACGATTTTTCTATTTCATGTGTCGATATGGTAAACATTGTTCTATTGTAGCACAAAAGAGTAATAGCTGGCATTACTTGCTTGCAAATCGCCCTACAGCTCTTGCAGGTTCACCATCACACACTTGCGACGCGGCAACGACTCCAAAATTAGTCAATAGATCTGAAGCTTGTTGCAAAAGTGCAAGATCTTCTGCTAGCGGCCTTTGACCCTTCAATCCTCCTCCAATTTTTGGATTATTCGCCAACACTTCAAACGCAGCACGAAAATCATCCGGGGTAGCCTTGACATCATTATTCAAATGACTCGGAATGATTCTTTCAAAATCGAACCTCGTCGCCACCCTATCTGCCCATTCCAAAGTTTTTTGAGATTCTCTATCCAGAATCAACTTGGTCAATATCGGGGGACAAAATATTTTACCCTGGTTGGAAATGGTCTCAAAATTCTTCACATCGGCATCATTTTCATGCCACGTCCAAGGGTATAACGAAAAAGGAACTGCCCCCTCTCCCAGCGATTTCATTCTCGGATCAATCTTGGATGCTTGCTGAATAGCCTTTCCAGTAGGTACAACATCAATCTGCGAAGGAAAGAAAACTAGACCAAATTGTACCATCCTCCTCCATCCTTTCGATCGGTTTTCAGGCGTATCTTCCACAATATCCTCAATAGAATCCCTGGAATGAAAGAGCATCGCTCTAGGATCCTCTTCAATAATCTTGGGAGGATCCTTCGTTACACTGACAACCGCATCCGTCACCAAAAGTGTTTTCGTCTTTTTATGAAACATGGCCGTCTCACTGAACGCACCAACAGATCGAAATTTCAGTGGTCCCAGCGTCTCCCAATCAAAATCCACCGCCCATTCCGGTATAGGATTCTTATTCGCATAATATTGATACTGCTTGCTGATGTTCCCGGTAGGAATCTCGCGCAATCTCGGTCCGCGTTGGGTGACACCCAAAAATTCCATGGATACATTTAGGGGAAAGCTCCATTGACCAGGCTGGAGCCACACCGTCGCAGTCGGAAAGAGTTGAGCGAAATTTCCGAAGGTGGCCTTGTGCTCGAGTGCCACCGTGCCCAATACTAGATGTCGCACGGGTCCATGAGTTTGTTCGAGAGCATGGATCATTTGCAATAATTGTGGCGTGGGCGCTACAGGATTGTAAATGAGTAAGCCACCTCCTGCTTCTGAAGAAAGGTGAATTACAGTCTGTCGCACGGGAACATTGACATTTACGACGCCCTGTATTTGATCGTGGGTCCAGATTGTATTTGATACGATGCACTCTTGAACAGTGGCACGCCTAGTGGATGATCCAGCGAGGGGGAGGAGCGAAAAGGCTATTTTACCGAGTGGCCATGAGAGTTCCTTGTCGAATATGGGAGTTGGAACGATAGCAGTGATGGTGTTTGGTACAGCTGCCAGTGTAGACAGTGGAATAGTGGATGACACAATAGCTGTTGATATCGCAGCAATGTTGGATAGAAAGTTTCTTCTGTTTGGCTTTATTGGAGATTTGTCTGTTGATTCTTCTTCTCCTTGTTTCTCGAAAATTGTTGTACTCTTTCGTATTGAATGATGCTGATTGTTTAATTGATTATGTCGAGTATGGCTGCTCTGGAAAGCGAGTGTTCTACTGGTAGTTGCAAAGAGGAACAGTAACGCACAAGAACTGAAAGACATGTTTGCTGCTTGCCAAGAAGATTTTTGATTGTCTTGTTGATTAGTTGTGTGATTTTGAGACTAGGAAAGATTTTGTTGTCTAGTATTGCATGCTGATTAATGGTGATGGTGATAATGATGGTTGTGTTGATGACTGATGACGGAAGACTGGTTGGTGTTTGGTGTCTGTGATCTGTGATGGTCGCCAGCTTTGATTGCTTGTGTTTTTTTGTGGTATGTGGTATGTGGTATGTGGTAGTTACCGTGTACGGTATCGTACGAGGGTAGGTCGTTCGTAGCTAGGTCGGTAGGTAGGTAGGTCCTGCACATAAATACGTGTCGGAGGCAATATTTTATTAAAATAGGAATTTTCTGTGTACAAATTCATTCTATTTTTTAAGTTTTTAATGATCCCCCTTTCTCACCACTGACCACCGACCACCGACCACTGATCTACTGACTCCAACGACAAATAATAATAATCCAATCATCAATCAAGCAATCTAATCCAATCATGCAATCCAATCAAGCAACTTATAACTTATAACTCTGATTCAAATCCTTCTTTGGTTGGAGATATTATCAAAGAAAGATTTATCAAACTGCACAGCAAACCACAGCTTATACGCTAGACACTACTAGACAATAGACACCACCACGTTAAGTGCACGCCGTCAAAATGAATAAACCAATTGCACTCCTGATATGGATATTCGTCAGCATCAACATGATACAAGTAGTCCAACCTTTTACTCCACCCAGTATGGGCCTCGGAGCCATATTCTTTCGACCCAAAAATATCATTGTATCACCAAACAAAGGTGATGACACTGAATTAGTCGAAGCTGCCAAATTCTTTACTGGCTCATTCTGGGCAGGCAAAGTCGGGGGCGCCAAGGAATTGTCCCCCAGGCAACTCAAATCTCTTTCCAATTCCCAAATTGCCGAATTTCGAAAGCGATATGGTGGTTCCTTTATGACCACCAGGAACAAACCACAAGATCGTAGAGCTGAATTGATCGTGTGCAAGAATTCCATGACGGAAGATATATATGGATGCGCAGGGATAGAGGTGTCGGAAATCAAGACTCCAAATGGTAGAAGTGCTCAATTTAAAGCCCCCCTCATGAGCAACCTGGCAGTAGGGAGGAACGTTAGAAGGAAAGGGATTGCAGAGGATTTAGTACAGGCCACTGAAGATTTGGCGTTGAAGGAATGGGGTTATACAGAGTGCTACCTTTTTGTGGAGAAGATGAATAAACCGGCGTTGAAGTTGTATCAAAAGTTGGGGTATAAGATTCAATGGGAGGATGATACTGCTACGACGCTGCTACCTACCGTAAAGGGGACTGTTGTTTCTGCTCCCACGATTATACTTTGTATGAAGAAGAGGCTGGGTGGTGGTATTTTTGGTAATCTTTTTGGCTGAAAGTGTTCCATTTACTGTGCTGTAGAACCCCAAAAAGACAATTGCGTGTCCACAGTGTACAGCACGTATTACGTATTGAAACATTCTGGCTACTGGCTAGCTAGCTATTATAATGTTGTGTAAGATGTAGGCATTAGTACATATCCTTTCCTCTTTTCATCTTGTCCACTCTAGAGTCATACGTGTCATCATGCTTTATTTATTGGTTCTAGTAGAGCTAGCATTGATAGTCTTGAAAGGCCAAGAGGTTAGAAAATGGGATTCCAAAGCTCCAGCATCCATTAATGTTACTTCTTCGGTTTTACGCCAGTCAGTTATTTACTTTACTATGTGTCTACCCAAATCTTCCGCGATTCTTCGGCTTGCGTTTCTGATTATTAGTAGGAGTATAACGCCCGTTTTTCGTATCATTTCTATTTCTGCTATTGCTAGCATATCCACCTCTCCCATCTGATCCAAAGAAATCACCCGACATTTGCATGCTCTCCATGTATTCCTCAGGAATAGGATTCGCTGCTACAAATTCGTCGACAGCGTCTTCATCCTTTGGATCAAGTCTTCTTAGCAACTTTGCTTTCTCAGATCCTGGTGACCACAACCCTTCCAGATCTACGCTGCGCCTTGTCACGTCATCCTGCACATGCACAATGAAATTTCGGCAATCGACAGACATCCACCCATCATCTGTCTTTTTGCCCCGGCCAATTCTTCGCTTGCGTCTTGCATAAGCTGACATGGTCGGATCTTCTCCACCTTCACTGCCATACTTTGCTCCCACCACACCCCGTTCTGCTAAACCTCTTTTCTGTAAATTGTGCACAATGGCGTCTGTGAGGACACGGATGTGACTATAAGAATTAGCAGTTGCAATTATCAATCCATCCCATCCGAGATAAGATTTGACATCTTCATCTGGTTCGATCAGTTCCACATTCATAGCTCCACCATTTACTAGACTATTGATGATTTCTTTGGATGAAAGGAGAGTATGCTTCACAATGGGCATGGAACCTTCTGTTTGTTTCTTTCGTGCATCGGCAGGAGTCATCATTCCCATTGCAAGTTTTGATCTTCTAGTGCTCAACCAATCAGGTACTGCAGCTGTTGATGGAGTTCCTTTCTCTTCACGAGGCAACGCTTCTTCCAAAAAGTCTTGGCTCTCAAACTGTTTTTGGAACATATCCTCATTCTCTCTTTCCACCCTGCCGTCCTCCATCATGATATCCTCTATATCATCAGTTGCACCATCGTCATCCTCTGAACTCTCATCATCATCACGAATTCCTTCCATTTCTTGAATTTCTTTAATGAGCTGTTCGATATCTACGTCTTCAGCATCATCATCGCCAAGGTCCATTCTTTCAAACTCTCCATCCGCAAACCGTTTTTTCAATTCTTCCATATCTCCGACATTATCCAGATCTATGAAGGTTCCATCTTCCTCCGCGTCCACGTCTTCTCTAATCAACTTATCAATTTCGTCTTCCATCTGCTGAGATTCAGATGTATTAGTATTCATATATAGATGGCTTTGTCCCTTGTCTCCGCTGAGGGGGCGGGATGGTGGTATCCATTCTTTGGATTTGTCAGGATCGTCGGATGAGGATGATAGGTTATTTATATATATCGTTGGGTTGCAAGCGCTCGAGTGGCGAACCCTGGAACGAACGGAGAATAGGATTGACCGAACAAGCTGATTCGACATGAATATTGGAATGGGTTTTATGTTTTTGTGTGCTGATGATTGTTTATCTGATACATTCGCATGGTGTTCTATTGCTATGGAGTGTGTTTCATGTCGTTTTTTTGCACGCAGTCCAAATTTACCGCCAAACTAAAAAAATAAAGAATAAAGAAAGATCACACGAGACACTAAACATCAAACATCAACCTATTGCTACCTTTTGTCTGTAAAACTCCCACCCTGACTTCGTACACTAATTTCAAGCATTAGGTAAGTTTCATTTATATTATATTTACAATACTGGTTTGAACATAAAGTTTGATTGAAATGCCCATGTGCGCCATGCTTTGTTAAAACGAACTGGACTCATGTTCGGCCTGAAGCCCCTGCTAATATACCCTGCCCTCTTACTGACATTGACAGATCGCTCGTTACCTCCACGGTCAGATGCAACAGACGCAGATGCAAGGGTTTCTATTCGATTGAAACGACGATCACTATTTGCATAGTCTGGTTGCAGAACCTTTTGTTTACCATTCTTCCATGCAACCATCTTTGCTCGGTAACCCTTGTCGTAAATATTCAGAAAAGGTATGACCTGACCTTCCACTAAATCAATGTTTTGGAATTCTTCTTGTTGTTGCACATATCCTGCTCGTCTGTTGTAATCTGTATCACTAACTGCACCCATCCATAAATCATATACTCCATGCCAGCCACCACACTGAGTGAATATACCGCCTTTCAAACAATTCTCAGCATAATATTGATTGAAGGTAAATCGTTGTAAGTCGGCATCAGTGAATGCATAGGCGTGAATATTTGTCATGTCCCACATCACTGGCCTCATGCCCATGTACTTATTTTTCCACGTATCGTTGTCGCTTCTCATCTTTACATCTTCCTCGTACCATGCATACATTGGCCAACTAATGAGAGCGCAGTACTCAATATCATACTTGGCATCAATGATTCGTTGACTGTCTCGCGAACATATCCTATACATAGAGCACACATCAATCAACCTCGTCAATGATTTGCCCCATTTATATTCAAAGTGTAAAAACCACTCCTCGTACCAGGTTAGTGAAGTCTTCCGTTCTTTTATGACGTCAATGTCTCCATTACACACAATAAACATGTATGATAACAATGATATCTCACTTGGAAATCCTGTCCGCCTCTTCACCTCATTATCAGGCATGCCAAGGTAGACTGAAGGAATATGGTCTTCTTCAAAGTGAATCCTGGCAGTTGCATGTTTAATTGGATCACAGTGAAAGAAGCATCTGTTTGGCTTCTTAATAGATTCAGAATTTCCCTTTTGAGTCACCATACCTGCTGCTTGCTGAACAGAAGAGTTGATAGGTATGTTTGTTTCTTGACATGTTTCCTCTGCTATTTGCTGCACAGCCTTCGTTGCGTGAACCATATTGGCATTTACCAATTCCAGCTTGGCACCTAATACAATTTTCTGCTCTTCCAAATTATTTGTTCTGTCCTTAAGGCTTGTGATATCTTCATACTCCTCTTGCAGTTGCTCATATAGCTTGTCCCACTCTTCTGCTTGAACATGAAGATCAGGTGTCACTTCCATAGTGTTGGCTTCGGCAATTAATCTCCGCAAAGCACGATCGTAACCAGTTCCTTTTGAAACGTCATCGGATGGTGACAGACTCGATTTGGTTCCCTCTCCACATGGGACTGTAAGTACATATTTTTGTACGAACACTTTATCTTTGTGCGTAACACGTTTCCTTTTCGTAACTTTTTCAAACATGTGATCCTCACACACGTACAACTTCTTCTCGCTAAATCGGCTCTCCCCAACACGGTCCATGGTTTCCTCGCGCAACAACTTAACCCCTGTTTGGCGTATTACCACTGCTCTTCTCGTATTTGGTTTCATCAATTTGGCAGGATGTGTAGGAATCAAATGAAATTTAAGGCCAGGGCTGTTGACGTTATTGTTATTACACTTGGCGCATCGTGTACTAGGTCTTTTCTTCTTCTCCCTCGTTGGTAGTAGCATATTTTGCCGTCGTAATAGCTTTGGTGGAGAGGGAGTGATAGATGACACAGTTCTTTGCTTTCTTTTCTTTGAGGGCGTGAAATGGTGTTGCTGTGTTGTGGATGCTGGAAGGTTGTCAATCTTTCTATTAATGTTGCGGATGGAGCGTTTCTTTGCCAGTCCTTGAAGTTCATCCCAACCTTTTTTCGCTTGCTTGGAGATGATGGTACGTTGTAACTTGTCTATAGAGTGAGCTTGCTTGTCACTTCTCATGCTCAACAACTCAAATCCTGCAAACTCCAATCCTAGCACGTTCTCACAGTCAGCAGCCTCGACAAGGCACCATATACGATAGTAATTTGGCGTAAATGTAACAACCTCTGTATTATCATCTCCATCAGTATCACTTGGCTCCTGTAGGATTTGCTCTGATAGATCTGTACAACGTTTCACTGCACATGATGCTTCTTTTGCAGTTGAGTGGAACTTGAATTTGTGTGCAGGTCCCAACTCAGATGGCTTTGGTGGAGTCTTTATTCGTTGCTTCCATGCCTTTCTACGCTCTGTGCCAACTACGAAGGTCTTGAGTAAGTCGTCAATTTCATTGTTTGAGTTGTGCGTACCCATTGGTTCGCCTGCAGCTTCTGTCAGTGTGATAATACTTTGTTTCATTGATTTAATATCATCCTCTGACCAAACACTTTTGTCCCAAATATCAGCACCCATGCATGCCGCCAGCTCAAGGAGCATATGTTCAGCCAAATCTTCAAACAGTAGAAGGGTGAGCAAGAAGAGCAACGGCAAATTGTGCACACACACTACTCGCTGATCTCCATCAGATCCACACTGGCAACTACATTTACAGCAGATAATGTCTTTGGCTGTTACTACAATTCCTGTTTGGTATACTTTTTTCTTCATTGATGCTGGGATTGCAGCATTCAAATGTAAACCAATATCACTCTGATGCAAAATGAGCATGGCTGTATGTTGATCAAGTGAAGGTGCCCGACTGTCAAATGCATGCCGAACACAGCGCATTAGTATACGGTAGCCACTATCAATACGCGATCCGGATGCAAACCGCAAGAACAACGACGGTAAGACATCATATATTGCAGAATCTTTTATCCATTCAGTTTTCTTTCCAGATTCGAATCTAACCAAAGCTGCAAATAAATCTAATACTCCAGGGACATGCTTGGCTTCTAAGGTTGGCTCGGCAAGGAACGCACCCCCCTCTTTGAAATTGATCTCAATGATCTCATCCCATTCAGTGGATGCATCATTGATCATTTCCGAGGTTGCATAAAGAGGATATTCCACCGCCACTTCCTTCCCACGGTAATGATGCAAGTATTCCATCATTTCGTGTACATCTTCAACCTCATCACTGTCGAGATCCTTTGCCCCATCAAAATTCTCTTTTACTAATTCCTGGCGCATATCTGCAATTGATTTACTCCCCACACCTCCCGACTGTGGCACAATAGACTCGGTAGCATAACATGATAAACAAAACGTGACGTTGGCAATATCTTCGTGGCAATGTGAGCAAACTTCAGCTTTGCATTTAAAGCACTGTTTCACGCCGTCAGACGATAAGAATTTGTGCTGAGAACCACCCACACCTTTGCAGATTGATATATCAGGACCAACAAAGATAGAAGTGGATTTAAATGCTTCGTTAACTGCAAAGTCTTCAAGATATTTTGGGAGTTTGATTGGTGTACCAAACAAGTAAGTTCTTGTTATTGCTGAGTTCTCCCCATCAACAATCTCGGGGTTAGCGTTGGCTGGCTCATATAACAAAGCTTCAATGTAGGTGTTGATAACTTCGTCGTCAAGTTTGTTTGTTGTTTTAAATGCATAAAAGAGTTTGACATACAACTGATCTTCGGAGGTAGCATTGTATGATTCAATTAATGTCACTAATTTCTTAGCCTTTGTTCCTTTCATGCCAGGACCATATACATCACAACCAAGGATCAGCATCATGAGAGCACGCAAGTGGTGAGATTTCACGCCATCAAATATTGGACATAGTGCTTTCGTCAAAACGGCTTTCGATTCTTTTGGAAGGTACTGCATGGCATTCTTTAAAGCAGATTCGGATGTGCAGACAACCTCGTAGTCTTTGTTGGTGAATTTTTTAATTGCAAAGCAATGGTCTCCACTTATGATAGGGATGTCGGCGTCTTTGGTCTCCACCATTACTGCTTTGTTATTCAGAAGTTGGTATGCCATATATGAATCTGCCTGAAACTCGGCAACAACAACATTACCCACAGAGCCACCAGTCAAAGGAAGGGTGGAATGAGCGGCAGTCTCATACAATTCACGCGTCATCTCCTCAGCAAAGTTTTTTGGAATAATACTTCTGGACTGGGTGTCATTGGTCTTGCAGCTTCTCTCCATT
>Ga0306864_1000874_pt1 | contig 13085 bp, 5 predicted proteins | sample AntRauTorckE5430_FD_190448 | JGI IMG/M metagenome (GOLD analysis project Ga0306864, IMG submission 190448) | Saline lake microbial communities from Rauer Islands, Antarctica - Metagenome Torckler E5 #430 (v2) (version 2) | ecosystem: Environmental > Aquatic > Non-marine Saline and Alkaline >...
CTAAAGCTAAATTAACCATCAACTGCTCAGCTCCACCGATTCCCAAATCCAAATGTAGTAACACAATATGAAGATTTTTCTTCTTGATGGTTTGATGACGGGCGTCTGCCATCATTGGTTGAACTGTAAATTGAAATGGATAGTTTGGGATGCCTGACAGCTAGCTAGTGAGTATCTACGACCGATTTGCTATCTACTATTGTGAGTTAGTGCTGAATGCCTAAACACCTTATCCCCACTCGTTATCTAAATATTATTGGACTTCAACTGTTGTGAGTGCACTATCAGCATCGATCATCAATCATCACTTCTTATTATTCGTAGTTTAGCGTGTAGCGTGCGAGTTGCGAGTGATGGTGCCAGGTGCCAAGTGCCAAGTGCCCCTACTCTCTACGAGTAGCTACTAGAGTAGGAGGCTCGTAACTATGGTAAATATTGAACCAGAGATATTCTAAAGTATATGCTACTATCGTAGTAGCTACAACAGTAAAGATATGAAGCAGAGTGAAGAAGAACAATCAACCAAGTAATAACGTAATCACCCCTTGAATCAACTGACGCAAAGAACAAAGGCACAGCTACCATACCCATGAGATTTTAATGATACGGTACTTTGGTAAAAAAAATCCTTTCATAATGTCAATAATGAAAAAATGTTGACAGGTTGGGGCTTTAAATTCAAAAATACTTTGGACGATCATTGATTATTCGTAGTTCTAGATTGTTTTCACTCTCGCTCCTGGAGCCATCTCGAGCACGTCTGTTGCGTTCATCAAACTAAGGCTAGGACTACCCGTATAATATATTTGTTTAATACAATGTTACGCAAGAACTAAGAACTACATCAAAAATTTCATTCCTCATTTCAAGAGTTAATTCACATCAGAATGTGTGATCGTGATATCAATGCATGCCCAAATAATCACATTCTAAACAACAATATGATCATGATCATGTCCACTTCCATCTCTTCCACTTGATACCAATGGATTTCTCATTTCAGTAGATGATGAGCTGCTCATACTTCCCTGTCTCCTCATTTGCACGTTATCATGCTCAACATTGGTCTCCGAGGTTGCATTCACCAGCATCTTCACACCAATCATTAGCACCAGCAACCCGCAGGGATACATGATCCAGTTCCATATTGTTTCCAGATGATAAAATGTGGAATAATGAACGGCAGCCATAAAAGACGCTGAGATAACGAATGAACCGACAAACATGGCAGATGAGAATGTGGCGTCATACCGTTTCATACATGCAGTAAGGAAAATCAATCCTGAGAAAGACGATGCAATGGCCATGAGCACAAAAATATAGAAGCACCAGGGGTATGCTTCTTTTGATTCATTGCACGCTTTCATGATTGTCAAAGAGTCCTTGAGGAAGTTTTGAAAGCCTGTAAGGGATCCACCGCTGACCCCCCATGCAAATTTTTTGAGCGTGGGCGATGGGCGCTTGATCATGATGTAGGCTAGTGATGCGTTCCACAGGATCATGATGAAAAAATATAATTGAAACGAAGGTCTTTGATACGATTTTATGCTGCGGAATTTGGGGGAGGCAAGAGTATGGGGAGGAGGTGGTTAGAGCCTTTCTGTACTGAAAGCTGCAAGTCAAATGTATTTACTCACACATCATCCACGGTGACACCTTCATCATTGGTGTGATCGCCAAAAATTGCAACAATGACCTCTCCCAGTACAATCATGCATGCTGCAATAATTTGCTTTCGAGATGGTTTTTCATCTATCATGGCGTCGCTGAAAATCACGATCCAGACCAGAGTGAGTCCGCTGAATGGTGCCAGAATGCTTGGAGAAGCATAATTCATTGCAAGGACGCAAAAAAGTGGATTGAGAAATGTCATTCCAATCATCCCCGAGAATCGAAGTGTCAATGCCCACTGCTTTATTTGTGGGTTTATAGCAGTGTCGACTGCCATTTCATCAGCAGGGTCTTTAGATGATGTGTGATTTTCTAAGCAGGAAGAATCTTGTAATGAAATATCTGACGAATTGTTAGGATTGATTCCATTGCCATCAGCATCGTCTTTATCAGATCCATCACTGCTGCTTTCGATCAAAAGAAATGGGCTCTCGAATTGATTTCTTGGAAGTTGAGTCTCTTTAATATTAGTTTGCGACAAGAAGTTGATTTCAACAGAATTCTCAACAGCATTCCTTTTACGCTGCTGTACCATCAACCAACTTTTCCGAATGGCTAGTTTCGAAGCTCCTCCAATAATAGAAGCAGCTACACTGTAGCCAATGCCTTTCGCCCAATCAGATGCTGTTACAGACATGATGATTGGGTCAATGTATAACACAAGTTTGACTTCTAGCTACTCTAGAGTAGTAGCTACCAAGAGCTCCAAGTGAAATAATACAATAGTCATGCGGTTTCAAAAGCTAAAAAAAGGGAGTTGGGCCAGGTTGCAGGTTGGGCACGAAGCACGAATTTCTTCCTTGCTTTTTAACAAGAAATAGCCACTATTGAAAATGAAACTTTGAAAAGGCCTCACATATTCCATTACATCTTCTGGTTTATGTTGATACTTCCGTATTTCATTTTGAGTCATATTGAAGATGGGCTGCAGTAGAGTGCATTCAGATGACATATTTGCATATATTGGTTGTGCTATTGTGCGTTTCCTGTGTGAGTAGCTTCAACTTTAGCTTCCCAATCACTTTGACTTGTCATTCAGATTCTCCACCAATGAAATAAGTTGTACTGTACTTTCACTTGAAAAAAACACATTATTTCATTAAGTTATGAATCTGAAACTTCCACTGAGTTAAGAGCAAGTTTCAGTCTTTAGAAGTTAATTGTAAAATATGTTTTGTGGCAACCCGCTGACTGTTTCATTATGGAAACCTGTTGGCAGTTTTATATGTGCATGCATCATTATACATAAGTTCTCTCTTATACTTTGGTGGGATCGTCCATGTTCATCTCGTCAAAGAGACCGGTCAATTCGGATAAAATGGGCCTCGCAACTTTCAGGTATGTTAAGATGTGATCTTTTGCATCGTGTTGCATTTCCTTGGTAACATACTCGTCAATCTCGTCATCGCTCATTTCTTGTTTGAATTCTTCAGAACCTCCACCTCGAGTACTGAAGGAGCTGTGCTTCAGTTCGCAGTCATCCTCTTCGATGTTGTCATTCTTCAAAATATTAGACACGTTGCAAACAGCCTTGTCCCATTCATTTCCGACATGACGTCCGAAACTATCAATCTCCTTTCCAGCGTTATCAAAGAATTCAAGGAAAGGGTTGACCCCGTTGTTTCGACTGGACTCAATAGAAGGAACTTCTTCAACAATCACCATGCTAGAAATCATAAGATCATCCGATTCAATCGACACGAGGTCAGGCACTTTGAATTCTCCGACCTGATCATCTGTGATTATATTATCGTTGAAAGATATTGCAGATGGAGGTATGGTACCACTTTTTGCTGCAGCTTCTACTTGTTGTAGACGTCGCGGATTCATGTGACGAAAGATTTCCTCTGCATTTGGCGCAGACTGAAATGAGTAGTTGAAAATCTTCTGTACAGCCCATCCGTGAAGCTTACCATAGACATCGGTATATGCAGTGCCGACGGCTTCAATAACTGTTGGAAAATGTTCTGGAACAGATATAATATTGTCAAATATTGATGTCTGGTAGTGCAGCTGACGCCTTGTCCATAGTAAACCCATCGCACAAGATTTTTCCTTGAGTCGAGGCAGTTTGTTATTAGGATGTAAATTGATATCAATTTCAAAAAGAAGCAGTTGCCGTAGAGTGGGACTCCGACGCTGGTTGCAAACCTCATCCTCGTCGCATTGGGTCTCTTGGCTAGAGCGAGCCTCGATCCATTCATGTGCAGCACGCTCAATCTTTGCTACATTTTGAACCACATCCTTTTGTCCAAGATTCATGCCAACCGCGTAGCCCTTGTAGCCCGGAGGTACCTGGCGCAAGACACGCCATTCTGCTAAAATTCTCATCGCAGCACAATATTGAAGGGCGTCAATATCTCCATAGCCTGCAGAGCTCAAGGAACCACTGCTGTTTTCAATCATGCTAGTATCTGTATCACTATGTACAGATGTGGTTGCTGGTAGGACGTTGGGACCGCGGCTAGTTTTCACTGCACTCTCTATTGATCGTACAGCCTTTTCCATTCTATCGTTCACAGGCTCGCCTTCAAAGTCTTGCGATAGAAACAATGGCATATCAAAATCCTTGCGTCCTGCGTCAATGATGTATCTAAACGTGAAGGTAATTTCTCTGAGTGTCATATCAGCAATATCTTTTGTAGAAAGAAATGGAACCGCCACAGAAAGGGTCATAACAGTACTTGGACTAGCATTTTGGACGTCAGTTTTTCTACGACGACCAACGGTCTTGTCAATGGCTCCTCCTCTAGGCATGAGGGAAACGTGTCCAGCCAAATTAGTTGTTCCATTTTGACCCTGTTCTCTAAATATCCAGAGATAGTTTCTCCAACTTTTCCATTTATCATCCCTTCTTAAGTCAACTCCGCCCGCAAAGGGAAGAATAGGAGAAAGTGCTTCGGTGATACTGCTAATCATCGCAGATCCAAGATTTGATTTTTGTTTGTTGACGCCACTATTAAATCTAGTGGATGATTTCGCAATAGTATTCCCGGTGTTCATTCGCAGCACAACATCCGAAAGAGTTGCAAATAAAAGGCACGAGAAAACAATGAGGTGGATGATAGGGCCTAAGCGAACATTTCTTGCTTGACCCGATAATAAATCTCTCATGGCTGAAATATGTCCTTCCATTGCCATTTGCTCTTCCGGTTCTTGCATATGCAAATCCAGTGATGCAAGGGATACGACAGATGTTGGTCTAGACACAGAATGATTTTGAGAAGAGGACGATAGTGATCTCTGCATGAATCTGTGCTGGGATGCGCCATTATCATGATTTGAATTTTGTGGTCTACAAGTCATATTCATTGTCAAGAGTTGATCTGCTTCTGGTGTTGCTGCCAAGTTTAAGTTAAATCGCGCCCTGATGGAATGAAAGCAAGAAATAAAATCGGTTAGTTTGGATTTTGGATCCAAGAATGGAAAGAATTTTAAATACGTAAGAATTCAAAAAGAAAGAGAATTCCTTTTTTGAATATCTACAGAAAATAATTCGGATTTCTAATTGTCGCTTGACACCACCACTCGAGTTGAGCTAAAGAGGCACGTACTTGAGACTGACGTGATCATCAAGGCTGGGGAACAACTTGAATCTTTTGGGTATTATGAAGTCCATGATCAATCTGGCTTGACTTCCTGTACCAGGATTCTTGTGGCTGATGATGATGATGATGGACGATGACGATTCCATCAGTCAGGCAGGCACTTTTATCCTTTATGGTTTTGAGCCCAAATTATCCAACGGAGGAAATTTTGGCGGGGGTCGAGGACGGTCTTTTGAGGACAAAAGCAGACAAAAGGCTTGATTATTTTTTGCTTTTGCCACGAAGTAAGAAAAGCTGAGATCATCTGTAGGTACTGGTTGAACATCAACATATTTCTTCATGGCGAGCAACGGCAGTATCTTGATTGCCTTGCGCGATGTATCGTGATTGAAATTGAATCTTTGCCATTCCCGGAAATTCAGAGCAGTAGGCAGTAGTGGCAGGCGACAAGTTGCTAGAAAATTATTATCTTCCTTCTGCACTCAAATTTAATGTGACTTACCGTTGAGCCTTGGAGCTGAACTTGCTAGCTTTGTGTTCTTGCAGACTGGTCGAGGGAGGTTTGAACTCCCAACTTCCTTTGAGTTCCTTCACAACCGAGAAGGTGGTGTGCTGCTGTAATAAGGTTTCCATTGATTGGACTTTACGCATCATGGAAAGAGAGGAGGAGGAAATGGTACGCTTTCGCTGATTCGGTTTCAGTTTTTCTTTAAGCATGATATCAATTGTTTTGAATAAACGATTATTGATGCATGCATCGACAATAATATATTATGATGTGTAAAGTTTGACGTGCGAACTTCATGATGATTGATGATAGCAGTTGTTTGGAACAGAGAAGAAAGGATGACCACTTATGTGTCACCCAAGGCTATTGGTGTCACAAAAACAAAGAGAGGTCACGCACGGATAACTGGATGACACCTGGGGGGGGCTACAATTATAATTTATGTACGCCCCTTTATTTGAAATTTGAAATTTGATGCAATCAAGAAGCATCAACTGTATTATTTCTTTTTATGTTCTAATCATCTGGTTTTAGGGAGGGGATTCGAATTGACTTCAAGAATCATCCCTTTCAATCGCTTTTCATGTATCAAAGTAGATTTATAATGTTAGCTTAGTTTAGGAATATAACCCCGACCTGAACTTGACTCAACCACGACTTGTCGCAAAGCCATAGTCTTTATTATCAAAAGGCTCTGGAAGTGGCTGCTTTTGAAGGTTCTCTGCCTTCTCCTTTACTTCGGCAAACATTGGATGGGTAAAGTAACGCTCACCGAAGGAAGGAATAATTGCAACAACAAATTTTCCAGCTGTCTCGGGTGTCTTGCAAACATTGACAGCGGCGTGTACTATTGCTCCGGATGATATACCTACGGGCAAACCCATCATCCAAAGTTCATGGCTCATGTCTGTTGCTTCATCAGAGTGCACTCCAATAAATTCATCAATCAAGTTCAAGTCCAGCACTTTTGGAACCATTCCTGGCCCCATTCCTTGAATGCGATGTGGTCCCTGGGGTCCCTTCTTTTTTCCACCTTTGGCTCCAGTAATGAGCATTTGTTCCATGGGTTCAACAGCAATTGTGATAAGGCCAGGTTTTTCCCTTGATAAACTGACTAATACCAGTGATCGTTCCACCTGTTCCACATCCACTGACAAGAACATCCACGAGACCATCTGTATCCTTCCAAATCTCAGGACCAGTAGTTTCCCTATGTACCTTTGGATTAGCAGGATTCTCGAATTACTGCAACATGAATCCATCACCGTTCAAGCTCTCGACGATTTCATTTGCTTTAGCTAATGCTCCTGGAACCGCAGTCTCTTTGGGTGTCAGAACGACTTCTACTCCAAGTGACATGAGCATAATCCGTCTTTCCATTAACATGGACTCTGGCATTGTTAGAATGCACTTATATCCCCTTTCTCTTGCGATAAATGCAAGTGCAATTCCAGTATTTCCCGAAGTAGGCTCGACCAAGACAGTTTTTCCAGGTGTGATCAATCCCTTCTTTTCAGCTTCGTCGATGAGAGATCTTCCAAGTCGATCTTTGACAGAGCTGCATGGTCCGAGACTTTCAAGTTTTCCCACAAGCTTGGTACCATTTGAGGTATCAACACCGTGGCTCCTTATTAGAAGATTAGAGAGATCGATCAAAGGAGTATTACCAACCAAGTCAGAAGGACGAGAGACTATATTGAGTTGTCTCGTGGTGGTGTTAGTAGTAGCATTAGTATTAATATCAAGATTCTGGGTGCAGGATGAAGTAGCTACGAGCGAGGATCGGTTGAAGCAGATGCGATTTTGAACATGCGAATGGCTGTTGCTAAAGGATTTCCAATGATGATGAGTAAGATATAACCGTCACTAGCATCATCCAAATTACCGTTAGGGTTTGGCGACTTTTTTCCGTTAGGTATTTTGTAACTGTTTGTAAAATGACAATTTGAAAACCCTTTCTGGATGTTCGGTAATTAGTAATTATATGATATAATAATTGACAGGAAGATAGATAGTAGATAGACGATAGATCCCACATTAATGGAAGTGCAACGATCAAATAGTCAAATGCAACGACAACCCTCTAGTAATAGTAATGTTGGAGCCAACGCTTCAAAATCGCTTCGATGGCTTATTGATGAAGACCCGCTCCTTCAAGAATTACACCTAACCACACTTCAACAGAAAAGTAATGCAAATACCAGTGAACCCGCGTTTGCCTATGCAGCTGAACCGGCCTTTGCCTATGCAGCAGCACTCATCAATGCAGATAGTTACAATGCTGATGAACTGTGGTCATCTTCTGATTCATCGCTTGGAGGAAATGTCCAGCAAAAGGCCAAAGATGCATTGTCGGAAGTGGACCGAAAGCTGGCACTCGTTGAAAGTCTCAGTGAGAGAATAAGCAGGGAGAAACCTGAACATGTGGCTGCCCCCCTTTTGAGATTGCATGGATTTTCTCCTTTTCTAGATGAACAGGGAGATTCATCATCTAATGCTAATGGGACAGGCATGTCCCCAGGGTTAACTTCGACCCTTGATAAATGTGACAGGATTGCTAGGCAGTCACAGGTACTGGATTCGGTCGCGAATAGGGTGGAGACGACATTGGAACGAGGTCTAGGTCGAATGAATTGTGCAACTGAAAAGTTAGAGAGGGTGCTCAAGACATCTCAGGTTCTCAAAATGGTCATGAGGTTGAAGTTCGAGGCGAAGAAAGTATTAGGGAGCGGTCTTGATTTTGAAGCATTGGAGAATGCTAGTGATGATGATGTTTTACATGCGGCACATGTTGATCTCAGAGATTTGACTAGAGCAGCCGCAAGTGTTGCAGTAATAGAAGAATTGTTGAACCATGAAGATTTGAAGAATCAGGGCATTGATATTGTGGAACAAATGAGGCCCGAGGCGGAAAGAATTTCGAGGGCTGTAAAAAAGGCTGCTGCAGGATTATTGGCAGAGCAGCATGGCGGATCTGGTGTTGGGAGTACTACGAGGTTACCATCAGCTACCAAACTTGGTGCTACTCTTCAAGTGTATTATCACCTTGGGGAATTACCTTCTGCTGCGTGGAATGCAGTCTGTCTTGGATTGGATCGTGCTGAAAAAGCAAATGGAAAGTTCTTGAATCCTTCAGCCATGAAGAGGCTGATTGAAAGTGCAAAAGTTGAAGCTAAAGCTGATGCAGAAAAGGAAGTTACTGCGACGGGAGGCAATAAGAGGCAAAGAGATTTGGCGTATGACCGATTTCTGAAAGTGAAATTAAGAGAAAAAAAGGCAGAAGATTCTTCGAAATGGGCATCGGGTGTAGCGGAAGCTGCGTTGCAAGTTTTCAATTTGCACCGTGTCCTAATGCGTAAATCAGATCCTGTCACAAGGCAGAACTTTATGGAGGTTGTTAGTGCAGCTCCCATTCCTGAAAATTTTGCTGAAGCACAAGAGTTGTCCAATGCTGCTTTGAAGACTCAAAAGTCGCAGCAGCAACTTTCGATCTTTTCGTTATTTTGGAATCAAATGTCTATCAATCTAGGAACGCGCATGCAAAGATTACTGAAATATGAGAATGGTGTTATTGCAGCTGAAGTTGCCACCTTTTATCCTGCGGTGCGTTCAGCCGCGTTGGAGATGTTGAGTTCTGTGCAAGATGCCATGCAAGCAGGAGCTCTGTCGTCTTCCACCATGTTGAATGAGGATACTCAGGCAGATGGATCAAGAATTTCAGGCGGAGGAATTATGGGTGGATCAGCTGCTTTAGAGGACTCTCTCTTTTTTGATTTTGAAGGAAATGACAGGGATGGAGCAGGCTCGAATTATGATGCCTTGGAGGTTGGCTTTGGAACTGTGAGTGCGGATCAATGGACAAAGAAGCATACTATTTCTGTTGTTGATAGAAGTGGAGAGCATTCCAATCGTGCTGGAGGTCAAACTCAGACTTCCTCTGTTGTTTCAAGTATCCTGACGTCACCAGAATGGATTGCACTACAGGGATCAGGTGATATGGGGCTGTACCCGATGCAGCGTGCTTTCGTTGTCGCTCTTCGAGATAGGCTTCACAATCCTACGAAGACTCTATTTTTAGAGAATAGAGTTGTCGACGAAAATGGTATCGACATTAAAATGTTACCAACCCTACCGTCTGAAAAGGACCTCCAGAATATCGAGAAGCTTCTTCGAAATGAGCTTGCCCTTGCTGATCCTAGAGAAGGTGGTGGTGAGTTCAGTATGACAACCATGATTAGCGAGATTATTGTTGATGTTGTGGAGGGTGTCTGTTCGATGGCAAGAAGTGCGACAAGTGGAGCTCCGGAAAGCATGCTTATCAATGCAAAGAAGGGAACTCCTTCAGAAGATCTGCTGCATGATATGAAAGTTGCATGGGTACTGTCAACTCTCACCTCTCACTTGCGAAGCTTGCCAGAAGACACATTTGTTGTACCTTATCGGCCAGCTCACTCTCTGCAGCACGAAGAAGCTGCAAATATGTGCCAGATTGCATTGCTTCCAGCAATCCACGAGATTGAAAGCTTGGTGAAACATCAGCTTATCACACCTTTGTGTAATGTTTTGAATCAAGGAATTGGAGCAGAAATTGCGTTGATGCATCGCGGAGTATACATTGAATCAGATTCATCAACACAGGGATCGTTCGTCCAACACCAATTGGTGCCAAAGTACGAAAGCATAGCCTCGCGTGTTCTTAGCAGCTTACCCGCAGAATATGGAGGCATGGTTGCTGCAACAATTTGTGCATATTCCATTTACTGTTTTGTGTCAAATGCTTCTCTTATCAGGCCATTGGGAGAGATGGGTCGTCTCCGTATCACTCAAGATCTTGCTGACATCGAGCTGACTCTAGAACAACTTGTATTACAAGCAGGAGGGTCCACACCCCTAAACCAAATTTGTGGAGGAAAACCATATGCTGAACTCCGAGCAGTTCGACAAATGCTATTCTGGGGCGGGCTTGAGAATAAGGCAATGTCCTCAGAACAAGTTTCTAAGGCTTTCTTTAGAGAATTTTGGGTTAAGGATGTTAGGCCGTCAACGGCATTTCACTTCCTATTTACCTTTGCACCGTCATTGTTATCTTCACCGCACCATGCTAGCCGTATGAGTGCTGAAGAATATGTCAGAAGCCTTGTAAAGTTTGATGGGTCGGTGGATGATGGAGAGGCGAAGGCGTGGATGACCACAATGAGCTGTTGCGATTCTTTTGCTCAAAGGGAATCCATTGATGGCGGAGTCAGTATTGGAGACAGACGAGTTCCTGCCATTCTAATGATAATTGGGCCAGAACTTTTGAGGCGGCGGCGTTATTAAATATAATGAATAGAATTGAAGCCAGGTATTCGAGATTCATTTCACATTGAATTTTAGTAGTTATTCCATTGAAAAGAAAAATGGGTTAATCATATCGCTCGCGTGCTGTCCCTTTAGCTTGCCTGCAGTGCTTCATCGAGGCGCAAAGCATTTTCCCAGTCTTCAACTTTTGCCATGGAGCTTGTCTCTATTATGGTAGAGCGTCTTTCCCCTATACGACTTCTTGCTTGTAGTCTGGTGAGTAGAAGCCATTTGTGGAAATCACGCTCTTCGATATCTCTTAACGTGGAAGACCTATTATTCTTTCTCAAAGTGATGAAATCTTTTTGTGCCCTTTCGAGCAGACTTTTTGGTAACGAAATTGATTTTTGCTCAGTGTTCTGATTATTTGATCTGCATGTCACAAGGTATCTACGAATGCGTAGAATAGTGTCGTCGGGGATAGTATTAACTAAATCGACATCCGCTGCATTCGAACTCATAGATTCCATCTTCATTGACATGGAACATGGCAAAAGCTTGCTCCCTCTACCGCAAGAATCGTTACAAGACAATACGATGATACGAAGATCAGCCTCAAAGTCTATTTCCATCAAACCATCAAAGCGATAAGGGATGGAATGCGTCATTGTCATTTTTGACAATGCTGCCAGAGTTCGCTGGCCACTTTGGTTCAAATTTCCTTCCGAAAGCGCACCTTGATTGATGACTATACATGATGATTTGGGCAACTGTAGAACTGAGGGTTCTAGCCTGTTTGCAGCAGTTTTTGTGGGTGCGGTAATTGTATTGTAGTCAAGTGTGGCAAGATGATTATCACCCACATTCAATGCGGATAATGATAGATTAATATGCGCAGCAACTGGCGCAATCATTTTCATCAAAGAATCCAACTTGTTCTGCAGTAAGAGACAGGATCGAGGATCGGACAAGATAAAATTCATAGATCCACAGCCTAGTGTTTCCCCTGATGGCATTTGGATTGCTTTATTTTCATAACGCGTATCCCTTTCAGCCAATGACATCAATGACATGAGAAGCGCCTCTGATGCAATCTTGTTTCCTCCAAAAATGTACTTTGCAAAAGTATCAATTGCGAGTTGTCTCTCGCCGTCCGTGTGTACTGCTTGCGGCTCTAACGCCAGTTGTGTTACTTCTTGCACCATCATGTCATCTAAATCTAGATGATTGTATTTGAGGACATGAAGACGAGGTAAAAGACTAGGCGGAGGTAGAACCGTATGATCCATAAAGTCATGAAAATAGTCATCTTGTTGAGTGTTAAAGTCTGCGTTGTCTGAAGTGGTGTTTGTTTGACTGTTTCTGGGTTTATTTTCGAATGAAGCTCCAAGCGGGTTTAGCGAAAGGATTCCATACACTTCAACAATATCATTCAGCTGCAAACGCCGCTGAGATCGACTTGAGCTGCCTTCTTCCTTTTGATCATAATACATTTTGGCTAGAATAGAGCAATCTTCGTGATGACTATTCATGCATCCCCGAGGCCACCAGTCGCATTTGTTGATAGGATTCTTCTTGCCAGAGCCTCCGGCATTGTCACTATTAATATATTGTTCCTTGCTGATACGTTTCTCGTCGAAAGCATCTTCATCGCCGGTATCCATGATTTCCAGAGATCTCTTTCGACCGAATGAGTTATCAGCAGCCTCGTGTTTCATTATTTGTTCCTTTCCTTGTCCGTCTTCTTTACCCTTATGACATGTAGCAGCAAGATGTTTGATCAACACCTCGGTCGCGTGTGGTATAGGAACAATGACAAGAGGCTGCCTCTCATCCAGCAAATGATTCATGGCAATCTCATCATCGATGTGGGAAGAATCATCATTGTCATCATTGAGACAATAAAATTCACGATATTTCGTGTGAACTCCATTAATCTTTGTCACGTAGTACTCTGGATCTAACATATCCTGAACCATGCCGACGTAGCGCACCAACGTAGAAGGGTTGCTAGCACATGTTGAGATGTAATTTCGATTGGCAAAGGGGATGGAAGTTTTGTCGGAAGTTTGGATTGC
>Ga0306864_1000875_pt1 | contig 13065 bp, 12 predicted proteins | sample AntRauTorckE5430_FD_190448 | JGI IMG/M metagenome (GOLD analysis project Ga0306864, IMG submission 190448) | Saline lake microbial communities from Rauer Islands, Antarctica - Metagenome Torckler E5 #430 (v2) (version 2) | ecosystem: Environmental > Aquatic > Non-marine Saline and Alkaline >...
CTCGAGGAATCATCATCACTTAGCCCTTCTCATTATTAGCATGTGCATGATCAACACCTATTTTGTTGAATCCTACAGATATAGGCACAAGGCAATCAATAATTATCACAAATCCATGCAAAGATATCTCCTAAATGAAGTGCAGCCTACAGGATGGACACCGTCTAAATATCCAAACCCTATTCTTCAACCAGATTTGTGCCATGTTGCAAATGCAATTGCAACATCCGCAAACGATCAAAATGATCCGAATGCTCTTCAAATTAAACCAAGGCTTCTCTTTTGCGATCCTGATGGGATCTTTAGTGATGTCGGCATTGGTCGAATAGCAGATACGCTCCAAAACTTTACAAGTAGGTACGGACAAGGACAACATCGGGATGCAAAGGGGGATCCTTGTCCGCGTAGATTGGAACACAATTCGATGGCATCCATGATGAGCTCAAAATTCCAATATGATAATGAGAAAGGGATTTATCCCGAGATAGCTGTTGCCATTGCTTCCAAGATGAATTTGCCTGATATCCTCCATGATTTTGCTTTCTATTCCTTCGAAGATGAAGAGGATATGATTAACGATGCTGCACAGTATTTTGCGAGTTATTTGCACAAGGTGTGGTTCGCACAGGGACAGAGTCATACGCTTGGTTCTTATTCAAGTACGAGCAAAGGATGCAAAGAACGGGATGCAAATGCAGCAAGTGAAGCAAATGGGATTCTCATCTTTATTTCCGTTGCGGATAGGGTCTGCTTCATCTCATCTGGTGATGGAATTGTTGCTGTCCTCCCTTGGTGGAGGCTAGAGAGGGTAGTTCTAGATATGAAAGGGGATACTAGAAGTGGTGATTATTTTGATGCCATCATAGGTGCAGTGCAGGATGTTTCCATGATGCTGGAGGAGGGTCCCCCGACCGCATCGGAAAAGGCTGCTGATTTCTTTGGAAGGTTCGGTGTCGTCCTGATATTTTCCGCGATCACATTCTTCCTAGCATTGTTTGGAGAGTACAGGGATCGGAAGAAGAAATTTGATGATGCAGAGATTTTGAGTGAAATGGATGATGTTGAGGAAACCAAGGCTCGGATTTTACAGAATGCATTCAAAACGGAATGCTGTCCCATTTGTCTTGAAGAATTTGATCAAGTTAAGGACGAGGAAGTAGAACAGCATGGTTCTCGATGCGCAGTTCTGAGAGTAGATAGTTATGGGATTCCTCTTTTTGGTAGTGACGGAGAAGAATTGAAAATACTGAGATGTGGTCATGTCTTTGATCATTCTTGTTGGAGCTGTTGGATCACATCAGGTGCTTGTGCAGATCCTGGCCTCTGTCCAGTCTGTAGAGCTGATATTGCTAAAACTAAAAAAGGAAGTGATGATGATAGCGAGACACGAAGATCAACGCACCTTGTTCGGGACGAAGAACGGCATGTCTATGGTACATTTGGGGAAAGCCAGCCACTGGTGGAGGACGATTTCTACGGTACATTGGGGGAAAGCCAGCCACTGATGGAGGACGACGTAGTGCTTAGTGAAGGCGAAAGCAGTGCTCGGGGAAGTTCAATAAGTACAACAGATAGAGACAACGACAATGGATATGAAAGTAGCCATGGGTTTATGGTGGTGTAGCTGCAGCAGCTTCGGCTGCTTATATATAATAATACATCATGTATGTACTGTATAAGAATGTAACAAATCTTTTTTATTGTTTACACATTTCGTTAGCTACACATGGTGTATCTACACGACATCTCTAGAACAATGGAAACTTTGGCATCATTCTATCCCTTTCCTCGGCTGCTTTTTTTATCCCTTGATAAGCTAACCATCCCTGTAAATAGTTGACACCAAAGACAAGTGCCCTTGCTGCTAATTTCTCGTACCACTTGACTGGACCTCTTCGAGTCTTTGCTGGCAGCACATCCTCATCATCGTCAATGTCTCCATTGACATTATCCCATTCATCATCAAGAATTTGCGAATCCGATGTTGCTTTCAGCATGTCTCGAATCAACCCGTCCAATGCACTTTCATACCTATACCCTGCAGCGAGTTCTTCCATTCCCTCTTGCTTGACAAAACTTGGAATTGAATTTTCAGCAGCAATTCTAAAATTTTCAGTGGATCTCTTTGCCTCTTCTGCCAATATTGTATCATGCTTAATGCGACGTTGCTGAAGCTCGTCCTCGTCCAAATCAAGTAGATCTAAATCATCATCTTCTTGCAACTTCTCAATGACACTTTCATATCTTCTCCCATAGTACTCCCTTAAAGACTGGAGCTGATTCTCAAACAATCTGCGAACATGATCATTTCCTTTGAGAATGAATTTCCCCCTTTGCTCGCCAACATAATCACCATCGAAAGGTCCGACAATTCTTGATCTAACCTCATTCGTATTGAGAACATTAGACGCAAGGGTGAGAATATCTGTCGAGTCCCTTCCGAATTCAAGAATGGGCATCTTTTGATCATCCATGAGCACATCATCCTGTTTTTCCTCCAACTCTGCCACTTTATCATGAATCACAATCGCGAACTCCTCCAATTTCCTTTCCACCACGGCTTGCAATAGTTCCGACGCATGGACATGTGCCGAAGTCCCAACTCTTCTCGTCTGCATGACAAAGTCCCTGCTCTGCTCATCAACCTTCCCTCCCAACTTGGAATAAACCCTTTTAGCAAATTGTGGAAATTCATCCATGGGAACAAATTCTTTATGATGCACGCTCTGATCAACAACATTTGCCAGGAGATCTCGAACAATTTTGAGAACTCCCAATTCCGCGTTCGAATCCTTGCTGGAGAAGTGTAATTTGATGGGAACAATCTGAATCATTTCTCCTAGCTTTTCATCTCCTTCAGTCAAGACATTCCGGATGGCATATAGTTCCTCCATAGCTTCGTCATCCTTGGCAAGGATCAGGATATGGATATCTTTGTCTTTTCTAGCAGATGATTCATTGCTAGCCTTTTGTCGCTCCAAACCCTTGACAAGCCTGACGATTGCAGTTTGTCTATGGGCGCATGTAGTATCATAAAATAGAATGATACAATCTACGAGACATCCAATGGTTTCCGCCATATCTCCCAACAGCGCATCTTGTTGATTATGCGATGATGTTGACGATGATGACAGTGATGATGATACTGATGATGACAGTGATGATGGTGATGATGATGATACTGATGATGGTGTTAGCAGGGGAGAATAAAAGGATCCTTCGAGGAAGTCCATGTTGTCAATGTTTGCATTAGCAGGAATGGCAATGATGCTCCCAATCAATATCGATGCAGCCTCATCTGATGTTTTTTTGCCTTGATGCTGGGCCTTGTGTTTGTCCAAATCAATAATTTGAGGTTTGATCCATTTCTCAAGAATAAAGGGTGCCACAGGATTTTCGTTCTGGTGCAAAGCTTGAATTCTATATTCGTTCAGGGAAGGCATGAGCCCTTCTTCTGATAAATGCACGAGAGCGATTTTTGTATAACTCTCGTGAGTTTCTGCAGATGAGGCATCCTTTGGGGAGGTGATTCCATCTCTATGGATATATTTGATGGGTCTCTGTTGTTGTTGTTGTTGTTGTTGTTGTAGCTCTTTCGTCTTTGGGAGGAAGGCTTGGGTTTGGGATGCTGATATTGATGCTGATGATGATGCTGATGCAGGATGGACTTTGGCTAGGATATGAAGGATGGAGATCAGCATGATGGTCATTGTGATTCTGCATTTTAGAACTGATTCATGCTTCGACATTTTATAGTTCATCGGTTACAGCAGTTTAAAGATATGTCGAGTGTTGTCTGATGTCGGTGGGCGGGCAGCGGTAACTATGGTATGGTATGGTATGGTATGGTATGGTATGATATGGTATGGTGTGGTATTGATGTTATATTACGATGCATATAAGTGCACTTCAATCTTCAATATATGTTTCTTGCCTCTAGATACCACAATGCAATACAATAAAATACAGCACGATATTGTGAACTACAGTACGTACATATCATCTAACAACAACATCATGCAGCAGTTGGCAGTTCATGTCTTGAGTCTTGTTGCGATTGGTTTTGAAATCCTTTTCGGTCGTCACCTTCTTTTGGGAAATTTCAGACACAAACAAACAGGAAGAAAGAGAAGAGAGGGAGGGGTAGGTACAGTAGTAGTTGAAAGGTCATGATAGGTCATGATACCTAGGTCATGATGATGGCAAATGAAAGTACAAAAGAGGAAGAAGAGCAAACGAGAGAGGAGAGAAAGTCCGACAGCCAATGCCCACACATGCATTTTAGATGGTCACACATGGTATTTTTGGAATCTTTTACATGTTGTATGTTATTACTTGTATCATTGCACTGTACACATCAAGACATTTGGGTACTTTCACATAGTAGCACAGTACAGCACAGCACAGCACAGCACAGCACAGTATACTTCAGTCCCCGCTACAACAGTGCCACAGTAAATTACTCTGTGACGAATTAAGGGATCAATCAATACCAGTCGAGTCAACTCAAGTCCAAGTCAACCTTCCAGTAGCTCTCTAGATTATATAGTAATATATAATACCTTTCTCATCAGATAAATGATGACCTACAAGAAACAAAGAAATCGTACAGCAGCTCCTCTACGGGCTCTCCTCTTGCTAGTCATCCTTGCCACGGTTGCACTATCAGGATCGGCTGAAGATTTAAAGCCTGATAACGACACCAGCCATCATTTCCCAGAGAAGGAATGGTGAGCACCTCGTTATTTCAAGTTTCAGTTTCAAGCGAGAGGACTTTTGTCATGCAAACAGTCCATCACTGTCTGCTCTGCTTTTCAACAGTTCATTCATCATTGATAGTATTATATCTGTCTCTCAATCTGTCTCTTACCAACACACACTCTCTTGCCAACATTACTGTGCGCTCACCCATCCTACTTCTCTCCTCATCTCTTCATGCTGCAGGGGAACTTATTATGATCCATCCAATGTTTTCTGCGGTAAATATGACTGTTACAAAATCCTTGGCTTTGACTATTTGCAATGGGGACAATCCCCTCCTGATAAAAAAGAAATCACGCAGAGCTACAGGACACTCTCCAAAAGGTGGCACCCTGATAAAAACAACGATAAGGGTGCCAATGATAGATTCATGGTACGTCTTTCTTATAAACGCATTCTACTGCTATGTTACATCTCTCATATTTTGAAGACACAATCGCTCGATTGATTCACCTGAGCTCAGCTCACCTTACACCTTCTTCTCGCACTCCATCTTCTCACAACCACCTTCTTCTTTGCAACCAACCTCCAACCTCCACAGAAAATCAACAAGGCATACAAAATCCTCACCTCCAAAAAACTTCGCAAAGAATTTGATTACATGCGCGGACGCCATGATGAATACTTTGTCAAATATGGTTCGGTGACATATGCATACAAACCCAAAACAGATACCGTATTCGTCGTTCTCATCCTCCTCATTGCTGCATCAGTTTTCGCTTGGTACGCGCAGAAGAACAGATGGCAGCAAATTGCTAATCGGGTTGTCAAGGATGCAGTGGAAGGATTGAAGGCTGGTGAAGGCGGAAGTACGGAAAGTATCGCTCTGAGGATTAAAGCGGAGGAGGTCATGCAGCAGCGGAAGGATGATAGTGGAGTGGATTTCAGTGATCTGTTTCCTGCTACTACTAAAAAGGGAAAAATCAAGAAAACGAAGAAGGAGGTCAAGATCTTTGAGAATGAGCTGTTGAGACCCATCATTGAAGAATTGGTTCTGGATATTCAGGATTTTGGAGCAGGGTTTCGTCAACCTACTTGGCGCGATGTCCTCGTTGTGAGAATGGTCAAGTGGCCAATTGTCATTGTGAAGGGGAGTATGTGGCAGCTCAAGTATTATGCCCGTAGACTTGCCAAGGCGGAGTTGAATGAAATGGAGGAGGAAGTTCTGACTAGGAGAGCTGTTGGGCCTGTGGCCTGGGAGTCTGCGAGTGAGAAAGATAAAAAGGAAATGATAACCGGGAAATTGTGGATCATGGATAACTTGGAGGAGTGGAGTGAGTTACAAGAGGTTAAGTTATTGTCCTCCAAGGAACAAAAAATGTATGGACGGATGAAGAAGAAGCAATCGAAGAATAAGACTACCAAGGCTGATTAAGTAAATTTGATCACCTTGATGGACCTTTTTGATGGTGTTACCAAGGTGTCTCACCTAACTTATTGGTTGTCAAGACATTGTCTCTTTTATGATTGTTAGTGTTAGCAATAAAACAAGTCCCAAATTCCTAATGAATTACAGCCAAAATAAAGCAGATGTACGCGTTCATTGCATTTATGTTGTTACTGTAGATACTGATGGTTATCTGATGCATTATGCGGCAGCAGCGGCAGACTCCACCTGCTTCGCTTCTTCTGATATTATCCCTTCGCCCTCAATCATAGTTACGACGCCATCAGCGCTAATATCTATGACAACAGGACCAGCATCAATGCGAGAAGCGCGTCCTTCGTCCGCATTAGCAGTGTTGACAACCAGTGTTTCACGTGGAGACAGACCAAATTTAACCGTTTCACTTCCTCTTGCCTCGTGAATGTGACCGCATAACCAAAGGTAAGGTGGTCCTGCAATCATTCTTTCTACCTTCCCACGGAGTGACTGACACCCTGCACTGGCACCATTGTAACATTTGTCAAGGATCCCCTTGGGAGGACTATGGGATATCAGAACGTCGCAGAACATGGGAAGTTTGCGCCAACTAGAAGATAGATTTCTTGCAGAAGTGTAAGGAACTAATGTCATTGAAAGCCTTCCATCGATAGCTATACTTTTCGGTCTTGAAAAGAAATTTGCACCTGACAGAGGAAATTGCACTGAAAAGGGATCATGATTGCCTCGAAGCACAATCTTTGTACGATGGGGTTGACGTGCCAGCCACGCATCAAATCTTTCGATAGCCTTTTTCTTCTTCTTGATGGAACTATCAATCGCAAAGTCGCCCAAATGAAGTAGAATGTCTCCTTTGGGTAGAGTACTGCCTCCAGGAGTCAAGCCCTCTTCGTACCCATGAGTGTCACTAATTACCACCAGTCGGAGGGGCGTGTTTTTATCGCCGTCACTGCTATTTCCATCAGATCCCGATCTATTGATGCCTCCAGACCCCATGGATGTCGCAACGTTGCTTCCTACCATATCCTGGATATATTTCACATAAAGATTTGTGAGGGAGGTGTCTACATTTCCTTCTGCTTCTCCTTCTGTCCTCGCTGCTTCTTCGGCGGAGACTCTCTCCACCTGCCTGCGAAAATTTTCAGCTAACAAAATTCTATCTCCAGTCATTTCCCTCCTTGTCGCACTTTTTCGCAAGTTTTCCCACTGAGACAGCACCTCATCTGCAAGTAGCAAAGTGTATAATTGTTTAGCATATCGGTATCTCTGTTTTGGATTCAAAGGATTGAACAGCATTTAACTACAGTCAATTCACTCACCTTGAAACTTTCTATCGTACTCCGATACCCCATCTAATGTCGTCAAATGATCTAGTTTTTGCCCCCCTTTTATGGCTAGACGCTCACATAACATTCTTGCTCTCTTTTCAAGCTTTCTTCTCTTCTTGGGTGTATTCATGTTACGTTTTTCACGCATTTGAGTTTCTGTTTCATACATGTACCCACGAATTTTGATTTCTTCTTCGATCCTAATTGCCAGTTCTGCAGTCAACACGTCGTTGGCATTTATGCTTGCATCTTCATTGATTCCTTCTTTGGCTGCATTTACATTGTCCTCTTCCTCATGTTCGAGCAGCCTCGCATGTTCCTTTTCAACCTTGTCATTCATAATTTCCAAATCACTAATGAATTTGATGGGTTGAATGAATTGCACTTCAATGTCAGCATCTGCGTTTGCCACAGCATTCCTGCACCTGGACATGAGCTCATTATCAGCAGTAATAACAATAGCGTTTCTCTTGAAAAATGCAACATCTCTGGCAAGAACATCATCTGCCTTCATTCTAGGACCTGCAAAGACCATCGAAAGGCCACCTTCTGGTAAATAAAAAGCAGTATGCGATGATCCGTGGTCAACCACCATGGTAACTTTATCCTCTACACCGTTCATCTTTGCCCACATAGTTGTCCGTTTCAGGAGTTCTCGATGAGTCAGGTCGAAATTACTCTTACCTCTGACATTCTCAAGATCAATCAGGATCACTGCATCGGTGTCAGTTGCCCATTTCATACGAGTATTGTGAAGACTAAGTCTATCACCTTCTCGCTTAACTTGCTTCCCATTTGTGCGAGAGGATGATCTTGGATTGCTGGTAGCTAATAGGGATACGAAGAAACCTACTAGTTGCATTGTAGATGATATGGGGGTTGTCTTGTAAGCACTGATTCCTACAAGTACACACAGTCAAGTTCACAGAACAAACTACTGATATTGTCTACGAGAGAGGAAGAGGGTGATGATGATGATGGATGATGATGATGATGATTCTTCTTTTGTCTTTTATACGGCGGTGACTATGGGCTATTGTATCCTTGGCATTTTGAATGTGTTCTTTCCTCCTCCTGCTGCAGACTGCAGAGCCACATATTTTTTTGAACAATCAACACCGACCCAAGAGGATTCTTCCTCTCACCATCTGTCGTATTCAAAACATAATGCCTTGGGTTCTGTTCTATTCACTGATGACTATCGTGATAAAACAGATGACCATGTTTCATGTCCGTCTGATCACTTTGATATTGTCTTTTCAAGGCTTTTCGGCATCTGCCATCACACAAACCAGAAACAATGGAAGTCGTATTCCAAATACCCCGTGCCTGAAACAGATAATGAGTTTGTAGAGAACAGCTGCTTTTATCGTATTACGAGTAGCTTTCAATTGTGTTTAATCAGTAACAGTGCAGTATGACAGCTCATGTGGAGTAATATTGATACAGAAATCGTATTCAATGCAGTGTACCGTACGAATGTATCTACAGCAAGAACTCAAACGACACCTGTATGACGACGATATATATATGAAAAGCACAACCATAAGGCCGAAATATTATCACCATCTACGTAAAATAGCTCTCAAATCCTTTTACTTCAAGTCATGTTGCACATAAATCCAATTCAAAGCTCATAAATATTGAAGCTTCAATCTCGTGGCAGTCATGACGCCAAGTACGAACCGCCACGCAGCAGTCAAGAAGGATCAATCCGGATCAACCGCACAGTATTCCATATTATCATATGCACCAAATCCCAGAATCTGAATTCTTGGCAAAAAGACATCTAATATCAGCTGTTAGCAAAAAAGTAAAGCGTAAATAGAGCCTGTGAAACACTCATCATGTCCCATTCGTTAGTTGCAACAGATGCCTCATGCACTGGTTCTAATACCTCCTCAATTCCTGCACAGAGAAATTCTTTGACATCATTGAGAATGTTTGGGCGTGAATCAAAGCCACATCTCACTTACATTGCCAACGGACTCAAGAGGACCAAGTCTAACAGCAGTGAAGCCTCCTGCGAGGACCATAGCATTCAAACGCCAGTAAAACTTTCTGCATTACCCGGCACGAATAACGGGACCTTCACTGATGCACCTTCCCCTTGTTTGGTGACATATCCAGACCTTGCCGCAAGCGCTGCAGTCGATCCACTTTCCAACACCGTTCGTCAAGACAACCATCATGAACCCCAATCTGCTGATGCAACAGACGGTAAGACCACAAAAATATCCAATAGAGAACTCAAAACTGTCGAAAAAAAATTGGTAAATGCCAAGATACAACAAGTTCAACCGATATCACAAGGACACGACCAAAAAAGAGAAGGTCAGTTTCAAACCAAGGTGAAGCTGGATGAGAACTGCAATCCTCAAACCGCGCTCATCTCCATCCTCCAAGAGGCGGGGTATAAAGCCGACACACGAAAATCATCAGAAATACAAGATTTCTTTCTCCAATACACTGAAAGTCATGTTGCTGCTTACGACCAAGAAGTTGTGAGAGCCGTAAGGACCAAAAACGTCAAAGTGCTCCGTGAACTCCATCGAAACGGAAAAAACTTGCAAGCTGCGAATAGGTTTGGAGAAAGTTTGGTCCATATGGCTTGTCGGAGGGGATACACGGAAGTAGTAAGATTCCTCATCAAAGAGGCAAATGTAACCTTAAGGGTAAAAGATGATTTTGGTAGAACTCCGTTGCATGATGCGTGTTGGAGTGCTGAGCCGAATTTTGAATTAATGGATTTATTGTTGGAAGACGAAGCTGATTTACTGTTGGTGGAGGATAGCCGAGGACATTTTCCACTGACTTATACAAGAAAAAATCACTGGAAACAATGGAATGCGTTTTTGTTTGCTCGACGAGGGAATATTCGGTTGCGGACCTTCAAGGAGCCTATAATTTGTCACGATAAAGCTTCCTTTGTTGTCAGTTAGATGAAGCACGTGAACGACTTAAGTCATATCACAATGAGGCGCTCTCTTTCTATATATTGTAATTTATAATTTCACAAGAAAAGCTTTTTTGTACACTGTCAATGTATGATGTATATTATGTGGAGGTTCAGTGGAATGCCTCAATTGAACCCAACCCCATCCAGTTGAACTATAATTAGTCACTGACTCATCTTAGCTTTAGCTCAGCATGAATATTCTACTTGCAATATCATCCGTCATCCAATCCATCCCATCCACAAGTCCCTGCCCAGTGACTGCACTACATGGCAGGATTGACCAATGACGTTTTTGAAAAATATCATTTTGCTTCAATCCTAACACTTCTTCGATTTCATCCACGGTGAGAGCCCCTGCAATATCCTGTTTATTGGCAAAAATGAGTAGACTGGCCCCTGCCAATTTTTCCTGTCCCAATAAATCCATTAGCTCATCCCTGCATATTTCCAACCTCGCCCTATCAGAACTATCGACAACCCAAATGAGACCATCTGTCGATTCGAAATAATTACGCCAGTATGCTCTGATCGTTCTTTGACCGCCTACATCCCATACATTCAGTTTATATGATTTATGCTCTAGCGTCTTGATGTTGAATCCTAGAGTAGGTTCAATTTTGTCAATGGGTTCCCCGCAGAATTTTCGAAGAATTGTCGTTTTTCCAGCGTTGTCGAGTCCAAGAATTAGGAGCCGCACTTCTTTCTCCTTTTCCTTGACTTTCTTTAGAATGCTTAGTAGACCCATTATTAGTTAGTATGCTGTGAAGGTGTGGAGATGTGAAGGTGCTGAGGTGTATTGTTGTTACAACAATAGGTACCCTATCGAATAATTTCAAATAAGAAAAGGTGCTTTTGACTTCTAAACGATACGATAGCAGATAGCAAGTAGCAAGCATCAAGCATACCACTCTAACTGCAATAACAATAACCTGCAATAACAGTTAGTAGCTACAGTAGTACGAAGCTCGCTTTTCGTCGTCTCTATTTGTCAATACAGGCCTTTTTATTCATGCATATTCAATTCGTTCTGGGATTTTTTTCGTGCTAGTGTGGCCAGTCAGTCCTGCCTGCTGGCCAGTCATAATAAAAAGATGGGCCCGCAAGGGTCCAACGTCTAGCGTCTAGACAGGTTATTTTCCTCACGTTTCTATCATCCCCATTTTTGATATTTTATGAAGAGAAACTTACAAAACAGAACTTGGCGAGATCGAAAGTAATTTTTGGAAATAGAAAATGTGTTCATTCCGAATAATTGGAATGCTAACTTTTATTAGGTGCTATATCTACATTTTCGTAGGGTATGCCTGGTGCGCATCTTATCCTGTTGAGATGTGCTATAGATCCTTGATTGCGGTGACGAATACATCGTCATTCGTAGGATCGTCCTCTTTGTCAAGAAGACGGTTGCCTGACTCCTCATGTTTTGTAATGTGCAAGTAAGGCGAGTACCATGGGTCTGTGACATTTACAACAGGGGACCGTGGTGGTGCAGAGGTTGGTGGTGCCTCTGTATCGTCAAGCACCATGTACCCACTCTGAATTAGCGAGAGCGTTGGAATGGATGACTCTGACCAAATGGGCGTTCCTTCATCGAACATTGCAGATGGGTGACAAGTTTCAAAAAATGGCCGCCAGATGCAACCCATTGTAGATCCATCACAACATGTGGCCTCACTTTCAAAAGTAAAATAATCATAATCAGCCTAATTGTGCATGATGCCCATCATTCCAATATCTCCAACCTGTATCATCTGCCTCCGCTTCAATCTCATCATCCAAATAATCACCGTCGTCGCCTTCTACATCTAGATTTGCGACAACTGTGCATTGGGGTTCGTCGCGGTCATCATCTACCTCTTCTGAAAAAGTGATTAAATCAAGGTCGTCTCGATTAACTGGCAGAGGCACCTCTGAATCAGCTGCGGTGATTACGCCAAGGGGTCGTCTCGATTAACTGGCAGCGGCACCTCTAAATCAGACGTGGTATCATCAACGACAGCATCATCTTACCCGCTCCTTTGGCAGTATCGTAGGGAATACGTAAAGAAATAGTGATGCATTTAAGGTTGTTTTGAACTCAACGCCATTCCATCTACTTTAGACATATTGTTGACGTACTAGATCTCGTAACACCTAAGTGAGACCTTTAAGTACCTTTAAGTCTACTTAACGTTTTGGCTATATTATCTTTAAATTAGCTCTAGCCATTACTATACGATAAAAACATAGTGACAGCACTTACCTTAATTCGACTTAAAGCTCCACAATCAACAATCACACTCTACAATTCTCAACATCTCGTATAACCGTGATCCAACGGTTATCCCAGATAACCCTAGTCTGAGTGGGATACTGATAATGACCGTTACTCAGCGTTACTCCCATCTCCACAGAAATGACATAATTAAAAAGTAAAAAGTATCAAGTATACAACTAACCATAATTAGTACACTCGACATCCAAGCTGGCACTGCAATCTAGCTAGCAAAATGAAAGCGTCCTTCAAGTGTATTTTAACATTTGCTGTCCTTTCGGGGTTTTCTATGCTATCGGTTTTCAATGGACATCGGCTGATAAAATCAAACATATCATCGTACTTCTTGTCAGATCATGAATTATTTGGTGCTGGGAGT
>Ga0306864_1000876_pt1 | contig 13065 bp, 8 predicted proteins | sample AntRauTorckE5430_FD_190448 | JGI IMG/M metagenome (GOLD analysis project Ga0306864, IMG submission 190448) | Saline lake microbial communities from Rauer Islands, Antarctica - Metagenome Torckler E5 #430 (v2) (version 2) | ecosystem: Environmental > Aquatic > Non-marine Saline and Alkaline >...
TTGCTGTCGCGAATTTCTAGAAAATAGAAGGCTTTTCTGAGGCTTTTAAATTATTTATGGCAAAATCTACGCGGATTCTACGACAGCTGATCGAAAGCTGAAACCAGCTCGTAAAATGTAGGTATCTCTCTGAGAGGAATGTAAAATTCAAATCGCATATCACTCATGTTTAGCCGTGGCAAGTAGGGGTAGTTCACCACCATTGGCTGTTTGCGACGGATCCAAAAATGAGAAACACCACATTAAACATCATACAACATCATACAACATCATACAACATCATACATCACATATTACATTAAAAGTAGTAACAACTGTGCACTCTGGAGTACAGCTCGGTTTCATAGTAGCTAAGAGTTCCACATCAACAGCAGGAATAATGATGATCCAATTTCTCGCCTGTACCCTTTTTTTACTGATAAGGAATGGCGATTCTTTTACAATAGGTAGATCACAATCGGTATCAAAGACACGGGCCACTCTCAATCCTCTATTCTCAACACCATTTGATGCTTCTTTCTACGACGATGATGAAGATAGCCCAAATCCTTTCACCACAAACATTAACTCGCTTGCAGTTCCTCCAAATACAGATCTGGTGTTGGGACTGAACAAATATTCACATGACACAACAATATGTGCAGCAGATGCAACAACTGGCAAAGTTCTTTTTGCAATGGCAAAAGAGCGTCTGACTCGAAAGAAACATGATAGTGGTAACGTTGCATCGCTGGTAGAAATATGCTTGGATCAACTTGAACTAGACCTAGATAATGTTGTGAAAGTTGTTGTGAATAACCATCATCATCGTGTTCTACCAATGGAACAATCATTGGGTCATTTGGAGTGGGAAACTGGTATGGGAATCAATGGTGGGGTTGAAACTGGATATACAGATGAGGAAAATTTGCTCTTTGAAGCTGATCAAACAGAAATTTCTCATCACTTAGCTCATGCGTACAGTGCTGCGTGTCAGTCACCTTTCAACGATGGTCTTGTGATGGTCATGGATGGAATGGGCGAGACTTATAGAACAATGAGGGCTGCTATCGAAACCGACGACCAGAATTACGTCAGTGATCTTCTTTTTGAAGGTGAATATGAGTGCATCCCTAGCGATGTTCGTGAAAGGAGCCAAACTAGTGTATTTGATTGGAGAGAAGCAGAGAGTGCATATGAATTCAAAAAGACTTCTGATGGTATCTCTGTGAAGCCAGTCTTTAAACGATTTACTCAAGAAAACACCCCTCCGGTACTATACAATCATGGTTTTGAAAATATGGATAGCGCAGGGGCGCTATATTCAAGAGCGTCTTCTCATATATTTGGAGATTGGAATGCATGTGGAAAAGTGATGGGTCTCGCTCCTTGGATGGGACACGAATGGGATCCTGAAGATGGCAGTAGTAGTGACGTAATCACTGCACAAAAACTGGAACATCCAGTATTACAAGGAAAGCTTCACGAAGAAGGTACCGATGAATTAAAAATTGACCGTTCTTACATGATGCGCACTCCATTCTTCGCTCGCAATGATCCCGATCTTTTCGACGATAGTGGAAACATGATTAGAAAGCAAAGATATGATTTTGATGACAACGATACTGAATCAGACAATGAATACAAGAAGAAGTTACCGACGAATGCTGCATTGGATGCAATATCTCTCGCATACCGCATGCAAATTGATCTTGAAAGTGTCTTGATGGACTTGGTCAAGTATTGCAAAGCCAAGACTGGACAAGAAAATTTGTGTATTGCTGGAGGAGTTGGTTTGAATTCTGTATTGAATGGAAGATTGAGCCGTGAGCTAGGATTCAAGGACGTCTTTATTCCACCCTATCCTGGTGACGATGGAATTGCGTTTGGATGCTGTGCATACGGATTATTCGGCAATCAGGCTTTGAAGAAGGCCAAGGACAAATCTACGCCAACTCCGAAACTATGGACACAACCTATTTCTCCATATCTCGGACCTGATTATTCCTACGAAGAAATTCGCAATGCGATTGAAGCTGCCTCTCCGTGGCTTGATGTAGAATTAGTAGCTAATGATAGGAGGAAATACGAAATAATGTCGCAGGAAATCGAATCAGGAGGTGTTATCGCATGGTATCATGGTCGATCAGAAGTTGGACCACGAGCACTTGGACACAGAAGTATCCTTGCAGACCCAAGAAAGAAGGGTCTTGTTCGTTTCATTAATGAGAGCGTTAAAAAAAGAGAAAGCTTCAGACCATTCGCACCAAGTTGTCTCTCGGAACAGGCAGCGAATTGGTTTGATCTTGGTGATGATCTTCTGGACACTAGCAATATTAGCCCATATATGAGTATGACTGCAATGGTGAAGAAAGATAAGCGGGAACATATTCCAGCAGTGACACACGTAGATGGATCCTCGCGTCTGCAAACTGTGACGGAAGAGAGTGAACCAGCCTACCACGCATTCATTTCAACCTTCTTCAAGAGAACAGGTGTTCCAATGGTCTTGAACACGTCCTTTAACACTCTTCCCAGTGAACCCATTGTTGAAAGTCCCAGCAATGCTATCAGAAGTTTCTTATCTTCTATGGGGTCAATCGAAATCTTAGTTATGGGAGACTATGTCATCAAACGGAAAGATGCAGATGTCCGTCGTTTGCTTGGAGAAATGGCAAAAGATGGTGTGCTACTTCCAGCCACTAATCCTAAACGTGCAGGTCCAGCAAATTACGAAACTACCTTTACAGTTGCAGGCGATGAAACAGTTACTCCGTCTACTCGAGTATCCATGCCGAGTAGACCTATGCACGATGATCGTACAGGTGGGTGGTACATTCTTCTGGATGAGCTGGAGGGAGAACTATTGGGTGTCTGTAGTGGCAAAGTGAGCGTGAATGACATCATGAATGAGTATTTAGTAAGCGCAGAAGGTCAAGTTGGGGATGAAGTCAATAATTCGGAATACCAAGAGATCCTCTTCGGCAATGTCATCCGGCGCCTTATTCGCCTATATGAGCATACATTGATCAGTTGGTAGTACATCTGTATCTCAAATTAATACAAAGGGTCTATTGCTAATTGCTATCAATTATTATAACTACTGTACCCTTCACTACAATATCATTCTCTTGTTGACTTGAAATCTTTTGGTTTGGAGATAGTACACATCATGAAAGCCGTGGGAAGTGGAAGCACCGTAGAATCAACGCTTTCTTTCGCAATCAAGAATGATGCTCCTGCAACTTATTTTTTCGTTCATCTGCATCAACCCCATCTGCTTAATCCTTAATTCCTTCACCCTTTCCACAAACTCCTCTCTTCCCATTTCTTGTGCCCCCAAATCATTCTTATAGCTAAGCTTCATACCCAAATCCCACATCTCAAAACCATGTTGCCACAGAAGTGACCCCAAGGCTGCGAGTTGCACAGATCCGGCATTACTCTCCTTTGCAAAACCTGTCAGACTCGTATATATCGTTCCAACTGCATACCCTAATTCCCCACCCGCCAATTCCCCTGTTGCCGCATTCCAAACTTCCACAGAGTACAATCTAACCGCGAACGAATTTGTTTCGTGATCACCTATCAGTACCGATCCATCATGAATAATCCTAAATGCGTCAACGATGGGAGGATAAAGCCATGCAATACCATGTTGATGATGGCATCCTTCCACGACCTTTTGGAATGATTGATTCATGGTCATGAGGAATTTATTCGATCTCTTTCTGGAATTTTTGGAGATGTGCAAGGTTGGCGACGGGTGATCATGACTATGTGTTTGAGTATGCGCATGTGTTCTTTCCAGCTGTAGGGGGTAGATGACACATCGCTCCTTGTGCAATTTAGGAACCACATATCTCCGGGTCGCAATGGGGAGAAATCCCTCATACATGAGTTGTGCAATGAGATGCGGGTCAAAGGATGATGCTATGAAGAAATCTGAATGGCTGTGCTGGACATATAGTCTTAGATATGGAGGCAGATAGTTTTCTGGGGATGGCGGCTGCGGCAGCGGGGGAAGAGTTTCGGTACGCAATGTGGAGGTATTAGTCCGACCGGTCCGAGTTTCTGTTTCGTGCTGTTCTTGTTGTTCGTGAGTACTAATGATTCTGATGCTGCTGGTTTCCATCTGTTTGGGTGTTATAGATTTCATTATTGGTGCATGTTCATTATATCGATCAAAGGAGAGAGAAGAGGCGTCGTCAAGGTTGTTTTGAAGAATTGTTGGTAAAAGAAATTATGAAATGTAGAATGAATTCGTACAGAATACAGGAACTGGGCTCGGCTCTGTGCTGGGCTTCTTGTTTGGGATGATGATGATGATGATGTTTCTTCTTCATGAACATAAACGACTCCTCAACGTTCTTCTAACTGCCGTCGTCAAGGAGCAAGTCGTAGCAAGGAGCAACCAGATTTTTTGTCAGGCAATCAACGAAACAATACTACAACAAGCAATAAAACAAACAAGAAGCCAGAAACCAGTCCAAAGTTAAATCAAAATCACTAGTGGCATGTCTGATGCTATTCTAGTTGTTGAACATTATTCTCAGAAAATAAACAGGACCACGTATGAATCAGTAGCCTTTAATTTACCTGATAATGATGCAAAATGAACTCTTGGGTCGAGCATCTGCTGCTGCTGCTGTCACTACTGCTGCTGCTGTTAATTGTCCTCCGATACATGAATCCTTTCAAGGACAACGCAGTGAACAAGACAGCGAGGAATCTTCACCGGGGCCACAATCACAATCTCCCTCTAGACTCATGCAGCATGGAATTCCAACTGGTACACCAAGAGAAGCCACTGTGATCAATGGTGATACTCCTAGCAGTGGTGTTGAAAGTGATCGACAGCACGCACAAAGCAGCTCTGACTGGAATTCAGATGAAGAATCCTCAAGCAAGAAAAGTGAGAATAAAAACGATATTGCGAAAGGAAGCGATGAACTTGGTACAGATCAAACTGTGGGAAAGAAACCAATACCTCCGAACAATAATGTTGGAGGGGATCTGTCCATTGTTGCAAGACTCCCATCTCGAAACGTTTCGTTTCAATTCGCAGAAATTTTGACTGTACCAGAGCTATCCAAATGTATTCATGAATGCAGCTACAAATTTATAGAGAATAATGATGGATCCTCTCCGGCACAATGCACATTTCAAGGATCGATACTGAGAGATGTGAGAATAACAGGTGTAGTACTGCATATGGTCATGAATCCCAATGATCGATCATTCATCGTTCTCGGCGATGCACTATTTACACCCAAATCCAAAAGAAGAAGTGGATCTTCATTATCGCAGCATCGACGAAATGGAATATCTAGTTCAAATGTGGTCAAAGTAGGGGCAAGCGGTACTGGAACAATGCCATCAGCATCAATAACTGCATCAACATCAGCATCAGCATCAACAACTGTTCCACCTTCGTCAACCAACAACAGGCCAAAATCAATGATTGGTACATCATTATCTGGTAAGAAACGGCGACTCGTCACTGTCAAACCAAGAACGTACACCAGTCTCCTTCATAAGCAATCCAACAAGTTGTTACCCGCTAATCCGCTACTACGAAAGAATACGAATCCATTAGTTGCAGGGACAGAGACAAGGACAGGAAGAGCTCGATCGCTGTTGAGTGAGACAACCATGCCCAAGATAAACCATAATGTTCGCCGAAGAGATCCGCAACAAGAGGAAATGATGCGTAAACTTAGTCAAGGGATGCATATGGTTGTAGTGGATTTGACAGATATGGCTTGTGTGGATGGGTGCAAAGTGGGTGATTTGGTCATGGCGCTTGGTGCGCTTAAATTACAATGTCTAGATAATAGCTCGGCAGAGCATGTTAGCAACGAAGGACGAGAGGAAGATAAGGTGAAAGGAGTGATGGAACAGATTGTAAAATATCACCCCCTTGGCATCATGCAATGTGATACAAGTAGCGGCGGCGGTATGAGGTCTGCATCAAGTTCAGCACTTGGTGGTAAGCTAGAAGCTCGGATTATTCAGGTTGTGAATGGTACTGACATGAATTTGCTTCAGGAAGCTTTGAAAATGAGACGGCATTGTCTATTAGGTTTCCAAGAATCTGGTGGTTGAGGGGAATTGGGATGATTTTATGCAATGATGTCTGTAATGACAATTGTGATGGAGTCAGACGTAATGCTAATATAGTGGATTGAGTTGAGTGCCTTCCACCAAAAGTAGAAATACAAAGAGACGATGGAAAGCATCTTTAGCAATAGGTCTGCACGGGAAACATCTTTCCACTGTTACCCTCTAGATCTTCCAACTCTAGCATTCGAATTGCGGCACTGAGAGTGAATTATCTCCACTTCTGATCATGGCCATTGAAATTTGATATTTTGACAACGAAACTTTTTCGTTGATGGTAAATAGGATCTAGTATTCTTTACAGTATAAGTGTCCTATACTATGAATTCAAAAGAAGTAGCTTCGTATTGGTTCTTCAAATCAGTTTTCTACATCGTGGTCAATCTTTGTTACTAATCGTCTCGATAAATGTTCTTGAGCTGCCACCCGTTTTTCCAAGAGCACCACTGTTTGCGTCAATGATTCTATTAGGTGCATTATATTATCCAAGGTATGTGTTAGTAGGGGCGACGCGTGTTCATTTTCTTGTAAATGCACAGCAGATTGATCGTTTCTTTCTTCCACATGATGCTCCTTTTCTTCTTCCGTTATCTCACAAATGATAGTCTGTTTCTTCATATTTCCTGTGCTGTGGTCGGACGCACCAATTGTCGGTCTTCTTATATCATTGTGAAAAATTGGTGTCGTTAAGTTGGCCTTGATATTGTCTTCGTTATTAGGACCTCTGCCGTAATCATAATCCCAAACTTTTACAGTTCCGGTAGATGCATTGCCTGCCGTTGCAAACTGAGACCCATCACTTGAGAAAGAACAGCAAGTGTGATCCATTTGTGAGTTGCGGTTGTTCTTTGGGATTTCACTATTAGTAACAGTGAAGATTCTTTCTTGGTTTCTAATATCGTACAGGCTGAATCCCTCTAGATCAACATTATCACCGAAAGTGATATGGCCCATCAAGCAGTGATGTCCATTTGTGTGGAATGCGATTCCACCAGAGTAATGTAAAGAAGAATTATCAAAGGTGTGTACCGTCTCGTCGGTTCTCAGATCGTAAATGACTGCAGTCCCATTCTTGAGAGAAGCGGCAATCAAATGTCCTGCTGGTTCAAATGAGATTGCGGCCACAGCATCTGCGTTGGAATAAGTGATAAGATTGGATGATGACGCAATGTCCCAAACTCGCACAGTCCCGTCATCTGATCCAGATGCTGCAGTATCATTTCTTTCTGGGCAAAACGAACACGAAGTAACCCAGTTGGTGTGGCCTACAAGGGATGCTTCAAAGGATGGTTGTTCTGAAAGGTTCCAAACTCGAAGAGTCTTGTCATTTGAACAAGTCAATAGCAAAGACTCGTCATAGCTAGAACCGATCCCGAAATCCACGTCGTTTACTGCGCCTTGGTGACCTTGCAAGACCATGCTATCTGAATTTGGCTTTGGAGCCCACAGTCTACAGGTATGATCGGAAGACACGGAAGCAAGAAGGTTTCCAGAAAGGGAATATTTAACTCTTTGAACCGGCTTGGAGTGCCCCTTGAATCGGTAAAGCCGTGTTTCTTTTTCTTTCTGCGAATAGTTCCAGAGGCACACCTGACCATCCAACGATGATGTTGCAAACTGCTGTTTCGCATCTGGCTTTCGATTCGTTGACAGTAAGGATGGTTGAGGGTGAAAGCAGATACTGGTGATTGCTTTGGTATGATAACCTTGCAAGGAGCGATTGGTTATTGGTTCATTCCTTGGTGACATAGTTGCAATTACAATGGGCACGCCTGGTTAGATTCCGTGTTTATTTTGAGAGGAATTGTATCGTAATTCACGAGTTCTGATAAAGGTTTTTGAAAAATTTGAAATTTAATCATTTCGTTTCACAGGCTTGCCATTCTTTCAAAGTCTTGCAATAGAAAAAAATTGTACTGTTTGATTGTTGGCGAACATTCACATAGCTGTTGTGTAAAACTGAGAGGAAAGTACGGCCTTCAGTGACCGTATCATTATCTGTATTGCAACTCAAGTGTGATTAATCGCATATCATATATCATCCACGGCGAGACTCTCATTATTGGTCTTATCGCCAAAAATTGCAATGATAAGAACTTTTCCTAGCACGATCATGCATACTGCAATGATCTGTTTTCGCGAAATTTTATCGTAAATCATACCGAAGAGCTTCATAGAACAATAGAACCTGATAGAACATCATAGAACATACTTACCTTTAAGTTGTCACGGCGCGAACTGGACACTGCTGGAAGCTGAAAGCCAAGTCGCAAGAACAAAGATGGAAAACACGATGGTACGATGTACGATGTACGATGGTAAATAAGCAACACATAAAATAATGTACGATAACATTCCTTCTGTTGGCCGTCCCAAATGGCATCGTTCGCATCGTTTTTGAGAACTCTGGGAGTCACAGAAGATACACAATATATTCGGGCGGAAACATCGCCGCGTGAAGCGTTCCAACTAGCAAGGAGTTTACACGCACCTGACTGGAATGCATGCTATGATTTTCTATCTAAGAACACTGACGAAGATCTTGATGTTAAATTGATTTTGCACATCGTATGTGGGATTGATGCTATCCCTGTGACACTTGCCGTTGTCTCTGACTTGGTTGCTAGAAATGGTAGCGTGATACATGTGGATCCTCCTTTCATGGTCCAGATATTATGTCTCAACCCCAACGTGAGAACTGAAGTGGTAAATCTATTCCTCAAACAACTTGACCAAAGTCAAGAAGATCACCCACCTTGGTCAGATGCTATATTGACCACAGCAATTCGTATGTATAGTGCTGGAGCAGTGAGATGTATAGTGCGATGTTATCCCAAAACTCTGACTATGACTAATGCAATTGGGCTAGGTCCACTTCATTTAAGTCTCAGTTATGGTTCGGATGCAAGTAAAACAAAACGGATTTTAAAGATTCTTCTATTGGAAGAAAAGCGGAATGGGATTTGCAGCGTTTTGAAGGCTACTTGCGATTTTGAAAACTGCGAGTCCTTATCGAGACCGATCGATCTTAAACCAAATATACCAATGGCTCATTGCAAAGATGAATGGGATTGCCTTTCTCTATGCGTCAAGGCTGTAAAGGAGAAGGACAAGTCGTTCAATATTGCACATTTTCTGCTGTGTTGGAGACCCACATCTCGAAACTTTTTCACTGCTGTGATTCAATACTTTGACCTCAGCTTAGAAAGTGAAGACAAAGATGGTAGGACACTTCTTGTTGCTTCATTGCTTGAGTACACACAGGCAAGAGCTACTAATGTTCGACAATTACTTCATCTAGGTGCAGACTGTAAAGAAAGCATTGGAGTGTATACAGATTTGAGGGGGGAAACAGTCAAGAATAGACTTATGTTGCATATTGCTCTAGATTCGCCATGCACAAAGTGGGAATTACTTCAGAGCATCTTTGAAAAGAACGCCAATGCCTTGAATCAAAGAGATCCAATGACCGGCTTGTATCCATTCATGCAGGCATCATGCAACAAGGACCTATCATTGGAAAATATTTATCGACTCATTAGGATTGATCCCAATGTGATCACTATCTGCGCCAGTGGAGGGAGACTGCGAACGCGATTTCAAGTAGTCATCAATTTAGCGTTTCTCGTTGCAAATATGATGATTGTATTATTTTTGACAATTTGTTTCACGAAAATTATTGGAAATTCACTTGTTCGGCAAGATCTTGACCAGATTTGTGTATGGAATATGGGGCATGGGGCTCGGTTCCTTTCTTGGTAATCATGATGGAAAGAGTAAAAATAATAATTAGAGATTGCGATCAATTGATGTCTAATTTATTTAACTTTTAAGAAAAGGCATCCAAAGTCGATGGAGATTGCATGCTCTTCAAAATGCTGCGACCTTGATTGGAAGATGAAACCATTTGAATCAATGGGAGTAAATCATCTTGTTTTCCAGTATTAGTTCTAAGTATTGCTCTGGCGTAGTCGCACAAAATCATTCTTATCGCTGGTAGTGGCAGCTCGTCAGAGAAGGCATCATGATGCTTCAAGATTGGACAGAGAATCCCTCCCACAAGTCTACATGAATCAAACGAGCTGCTACTCTTTAGCTTTGATAGCAAACCAATAATATCTGGCAATTCGACACTAATAAACGCACCAACCCATTTTGCCCAATTGTCATTTTCCCAGAGTCCATACTCTGTTACTTTTGCAATGATGCTATAGCATGCAACTACCGCTGAAGGGAGGGAGCTGCGATCAAAAGAACTCAGTCGTGTATGCTTCATAATGTTGACGAATGAAAGCATGGCCCCGTTAGTGAACAAGTCTTGATCACGCGCACTACTACATAGAATGTGCGTAATACATTGCTCACAAGTATGAATCAAATATGGATTCACAAGTTGTTCCTTGCCTAAATTTGCACTTGCTGAGTCTTCGTCATCCATCCCTGTGGCTTCTTGGTCCAATGCAATTTCCAATAAGGAACAGTATGGTGCTAACAAGTATTGGATATCTTCTTCGGTCGGAACTTTGTCATTTTCGGCAGACAAGACTTTCATCTCCTCGTCAATATTTTGAATCCAATGAAATTCATCCTTCAATGTATCCAACATTGGTATTGCTCTGACTCCACCTACATCCGCATCTACATTTACAGAGGCGTTCAAAGTTGGATATGGAAATATCCATACGGAAGAGTTCATAACAACAGTTTTGAGCAATGAAATTGCATGACACATGATAAGCCCCTCCTTTCCCCGATGATCCTTCAATCCTAGCGATTTGTCTGTATCACCTAGCGGTGGCTTCGTCAGAACGTCCATGAGATACTCCACCAACCCTGTTTTCAGCAGCAACATACGAATTTTGATTGCGGAACTGATACAATTGAAACAATTGTTAAATAAAACCCCTTCCGCATCCACGAGTGCCCATGCCGAATGAATAGATCCATATTTATGTTGAAGTGCAAAAGAGCACCGGATCCAGAGATGCATAATTTCCAACCAAGATTGTTGAAATGCCCCTGTATCATTCCAAGCTTCCATGAGATTCTGCATCATTTCCTTTAATGCCGGTACGATGGACATTGCAGTAATTTCATTTATGCTTACCGCACCATTCTCGTTCTCTATATTAATGTTGATGTGAATACTGGTACTTGTACTGGTACTGGAAATCAGAATCACATTCCGAACCAAGAGAAAGGCAAACGAAATGGTTTCTTCATCCTTGACGCATTCTTTGATCCAATTTGTATGCAACCCAAGAATGGGCATTGTTTCTTGTTTTCCCTGCTTACCAGTAGTACCTTTATTTGAACTTTGGACTTCTTCTTGTAAGCCAACATACAATTTATCAGCAAGCGCTTGTACCTCCCCCTGCGTCGTATTGAAACCAAGAATCAGATCCTGCACGAGAGATTCACGGCATGTCTCCAACAATTCCACGCTGTTGGTACATTGGAGGACATCTCGAATGTTGGCGGGCAGGTTGAGACCTTGATTATTTGTCCCTCCTCCTGCCATTAGATCGAATAAAGAGAAAGAAGTTGATTTCTGTGTTGTCTTTTTTAAAATTTTGGGAATAGGATTGTCTGTCGATGCCAGATCTTCAATGAGATCTTGATAGGATTTTGACGATTTAAGCTGATGCAATAGCAAGTTCAAGGCTTCATCGTCGGTACTACTAACACTACCATCTAGAGAAGCTTGGTCGAGCAGGGAAGAAAGATGCCGTTCGATAGCCTCATTCATGTGAATCATTTTATGCAGCGACTGTGCTTTGCTGTCTTCATCTCGGTTGGTGATGTTGTCCATGTTTATTTCGTAAATACCTAGTGTGCAGATGAACGGATAATGGATAACGATTAATATTGCATTGCATCATCGATCATCGCATGCCGCATGATGCCTCATGCCACTCATGCCTCATGTGCTGGATGTTGGATGTCGGATGTCGGATGATGGATTTGTGGGTGACATTCGATAAAAGGCCATTTTATCATGTTGTCCGTTGTCCTCTTGTAAAAGACCACATTCCCTCATTTTTCTCCATAAAAATGTCAGGCATCAGGCATCAAACCCGCATGCATCCCGCATCACTTTTTTGTTCTTTGCCAGCATTCTCATTGTGCATCATAGATACAGAGGCAACGCAACTACAGGTATTACAAACAATGCAATTTGTCTACTACAGAAGGACTCTTCCTGCGAATAATCAGCATGCGAACATCCACGCCACCTATACTATCACCTTCACCTCCAGCACCGTCCTGTGCTGACCAGCAGCAGCAGCACCTTGGAAAATCAAGACAGTACTGGAGAGACATAATCTTAGGGGTCAATGATGGACTTGTATCCACATTCCTTCTCGTCGCTGGTGTTGCAGGCGGTGGTCTATCATCTCAAGACATACTACTCACTGCCATATCAGGATCTATTGCAGGAGCTATCTCCATGGCTGCAGGGGAATACGTTGCTACCAAAACGCAAAATGAAGTCATGAATGGTGAACTCGACCTCGAGAAAATACACGTGGAACAGAATCTAGAAGAAGAAATGAAGGAATTGGATGGGCTTCTGATGAAAATTGGGATTCCATTGGAGAAGATTCATGACAAGGATACCGACAACAAGAGTAAACATGATGCGCTATATTCATGGACCAAGAATGAAAATGGAGACGAGGAAGAAAGACCTCGGCATGATTCACATGCACATGCGCATGCACATGAGGAGCATACAAACCTGAGACAGCAACTCAAAGGATTCTATAGAAACAATCCGGTCGCTTTACTGCAAATTATGCAAGCGCTAGAATTTGGAGTTGTTGAAGAAGAAGCACGGAGTCCCATCAAGGCCGGTCTACTTTCTTGTATTTTATTCGTCATGGGATCGCTTTCATCTGTTCTTCCATTTATTTTTTCGGGGGATACACCCACTACGGGCCTGATTGCTGCGGCTTGCAT
>Ga0306864_1000877_pt1 | contig 13048 bp, 13 predicted proteins | sample AntRauTorckE5430_FD_190448 | JGI IMG/M metagenome (GOLD analysis project Ga0306864, IMG submission 190448) | Saline lake microbial communities from Rauer Islands, Antarctica - Metagenome Torckler E5 #430 (v2) (version 2) | ecosystem: Environmental > Aquatic > Non-marine Saline and Alkaline >...
CCCCCCAGAAGCCCGGAAGCCCAACCCCCGAAAGAGGTCCCCTTGATAATCTATTGTCTCAACCCTATTGCACTCCTGGATATTCATTTTGTTGGAATGGTGAATGTTATGCACATGATCATCCTGCTGCTGACAGCATCCTCGTCTCTCCTCCCTTCGATGGTGTGGCTAAAGGAAAATATGAGGAAGTCACTTCCGATACTGTCAAAGTCATGGAGTTGATTCAACATGAACTACTGTCGATGGAAGATGATGAACAGCAGCAGGAACAATCATTAGCAAATGCATTGAGTCATGTGGAAGGTGAATATTCCTTCATCTTATATGATCATGGTCCCCAACAACAGGGCAGATATCATAATCAAGGTTCGGACCAGCAATCCTCATTGCCGTTGCAGTCGTCAGGGGATAATGATGCTGCAGAACATGGCAATGCATGCATTCTTTACTTTGGAAGAGATCCACTTGGGAGGCGATCCCTGCTCATGTCCTACACCGAAACCAATCCGCAACAACCGAAAGTGCAAGAGCATTCGCATGGTAATGACAGGAGCGATGATAATATAACCATTGCTCTCGATTCTTCTTTTGTTATATTGTCTGTGGCACCCTATCAGCAAACAAAGTCAAGAGGAAACACAAGTGCAGGAACAGACTTAATACCTGCAGGAAGAGTCTACCGTCTTGACTTGTGCACTGGTGGCCAACTATCCTTTGTTCCCATCATACCACCCACTGCTGCAATTGGACATCCATCATCCATTATCTCACCGCTATTACCAGATTCTTCTTGGAATACGCTATTCAATAATGATGTATCACCGCATCCATTACAAGCTGCGCAAAAATTGTTTAATTACCTCAATCAAACTGTTCGGAGAAGAGGATTCAAAACTTTAAAATAGTAGTCTTCTTTTAGTGCCGCCCGACAATAGCCGGCAATCATAAACATCAAATGCTCTCGTTAGCTTAATACCATTTGAGGCAAGCTTTGACGTGCCGGTACTGATTATATTCAAAAGTGAAGGATGCTAGTTTAATGACTGGTACGGTTTGATATTTACCATCACACTAAACACTACCTACTTTGTTGTTTATTGCTATTTGTTACATGAATATTGAATAATAGTATTTTTTGAATCCAAACACCCAAACCGATAGGGACTTTGAGGTAGTAGTATCCGTCAGTATCCGTTGTTTATTTGGGTAAATAAGAAGTTCCAGAAGCTTCTCAAGCCAAAATTGAGGAATGTTCAACGGACTGATGTGTCTTGACAGCTGTTTACAAGAGCCACCAGATTCAAACCAAATGCGCAAAGAATCTACCTACCTACCAGCTACCAGCAGTACATAGTACATAACACAAATCAATCACTCCGTTCTATTCTTGATCACCAATCCATTCCTAGCTTCAATATCAATGATGATGAGGATATGCAGTTTGGTTACGAATGCCTTGTTGGTATCACAAGTTTCAAGCTTTGGGACCAAGACGATTCCTATCACTGTTACTAGTAGTAGTACTATTAGTAGAAGCATCACAATGATTGCTACCACCAGAGATTTTAGCAACGACTGCATTATTCCAACCAGGAATAAAAAAATTTGCTATGATACTGCTGCAACTAGCATACCTAGTATAGGCAGTATAGACACCTGCAGATCAACCCGTAACACTATCAGACGTTCTCCAAAATCTAGAACGACACAACTGACGACTAAACTGAATCCCTGTAAGGCATCATTGCGAGGAGCAGGACTTATCATCAAACAAAAATGGTGGTGCTTCCCTATGATCCTCATTTCAATTATCCCGCTTCTTTCCCTAATTCTAGTCGGAGAATTCGCCAAGATGCCCGAATGGTGGGCACTCAAAGATATAAGTCATCTACGCGATATGCCACTTTTATGCAGTGGATTCCTCGGCTCCAACATTTTCTACTTCTTGTCTGGATTATATCTGTTGAACATAATACCCACAAACCTCAACATCAACAGATCAGATAACACACTTTTTCGAAAGAAAGTAGTATCGCAATCCTTCCATACTGCCAGACATCCAATGCTCGGAGGCCTACTTCTCACCAGTGGCTTTATCTCTTTGTTATACCACACATTTCAATCCTTTGGTAAGATCGGAATCGCAGAATCATTGTGCTTTGTTGATCATGGAGTAGCATTTTCTTCCTTCTGTTACTTTTTGAACACGTGTGGTCTGCCTAGTTTTAAAACGTTAGCGATTGGTATTCCTTCCCTGGCCCTTCTAGCTTTTCCAGGTGATGCCTATCCTGTCATGCACTCGCTTTGGCATATGACTTCTGCGGGGGCTACGATTAGTTGGGCATTTGATGGTGTGGCTAAGAGAAGGAAGTTTATTTCTTCGTCATTGCAAGAAGAACGAAAGAGGTACCAATTATCAATGTACCAGTCATGAGCATGTATATAGAAGGAAAGAACATTAGAGATTAGCTCAGTTGCCGATGATGATATTCCGTCATCAATGACATTGTAGATTGTAGAGAGCATAGTCTGTAGATAAGAATATAATATTAGCATCTACTGTATTCCTACTGTATAGTTGTTATAATATCTTACTCCTTATTCTTCTTTTGGAATTTTTTGAAAGTCTCCTTGTGTTTCTTGCTTTTCAAATGATTATCAAATTGTGCTTCGCTCTTGAAGGTCTTTTTGCAGAATTCACACTTCCATACCTTCGGCTCAAGATCTTCCTCTTCAAAGCTCGAGTCTGATATTTCGCCTTCCTCTTCGGCCAAGTCTAATTCTTCGAGTACAACCTGCACGTTGGTTTCTTTACCCTTCACATCGGTTTCTTCAACCTGTTTGCTGTCTTCGGCATTTTCTATAGAAGTATCCTCCTTCCCTTCATCGGTATGTGTCCCTTCTGCATTCTTAATATCATCATCACTATCACCATTACCATCACCATCACTGTCTATCTCTTCTTCCTCATCGCTCGACCATTGCGGCTTATTCTTGCCTCTCTTTCCTTTACGACCCTTTTTCCCTTTCTTTCCTTTCCGACTGTAGAATTCATCATCGGAATCATCCAAATCAGCAAGCCGAATTCTTCCAGCATTTAAATCTTGTTCTTCAGTTTCCAACATTTCTATTTCCCTCTCTTCTAACCAAGCTTCTCTTGCAGCAGCAGCATCCACCTTTCGCCTAGCTACTGATTCTTTCACTGTCACCTCTTTCTTTCTCTTTTCACTTTCTGCACGTTCCTTTGCAGCCTTCACCCTGAGATCCCTCTTTTTCACAAACGCCACAAATTGGATGACGTTATCATTCCTCTCCCGCTTTGCGACCCTTCTCGCTTTTTTATTCTCGTCGTCGATCTTTCTCCTCACCCAGCGACTTTCAGCATCTCTGGGATCGTACTTATCTGCCCATGCAAAGCTCAAACAAGAACTAAAACTTTCCCAGCAATTGTAGAAATGCGACACATCCTTCCAATCGCTACTGCCATTCCCAAAAGCACTCGGCAGATGCTTGTTAGTCCTATCTTCTTCATCTATATTACCTTCTGATATGAAACCATTCTTTTCCCCCTCTAAAATATTCCAAAACACTTTACTGAACACATCAAAGAAACCTCCTTCTTCATCGCCATAACCATCATAGCACCCTGCAAAATGGTATGGAGTGACGTCAAATAAGAAATCAACATCTTCAACGTTATCACCAGGTTTCACCCCTCGCAGAATAGATTCACGATGTTCATCGTAATATTTCCGTTCGGCGGGGTCTGAGAGGCATTCGTACGCTTCTTGTACTAAACGGAATTCTTTCCCAGCTTCTTCGTCCCCGTAGTTTTTATCAGGGTGGTATTTTAGGGCTTTCTTTCGATGAGCTTTCTTGATTATTTTTTCATCTGCGTTTCTTGCCACATCGAGAACTGTGGAGATTAGTGGAGGATTTGATGATGATGAATGAGGAAGGAAGGAAGAAGTGAAGATAGGATGGGATGGGCAAAGAACATGATATATCATGATGCATGCAACATGAAACATGAAACATGAAACATATTATTATGACATGTTATGTGTTGTGGGTGGAAAGAAGAAATGAAATAAAAAGGATTTATCTTACTCTCATAATAGCATCGAATAGTAGACGCCATGGCTGATCGTTCCTATCTTGCTTTCTTGCTTGCTTTAGTAGGCAAGAGGGAGCTTAATCAAGTGGCAACACAGCAGCGCTCGTTGTTTGTTTTTGTTTTCCTCGTATTGATATTTTTTCTCTGTCTCGTTCTCTTTTGTCTTTTGGAAGTTTTCGTGGATGTGTGGTGCGTGCTGGTGCGTGTGAAGTACCATACCATAGTGTGACCCCAATAAGATACAGTAATATAACCGTTCTGCTTCTCTCCATGCTTTCGAAGTTTCAGAACTTATATTTATACACATTAAAAGTCCTAATGACAACGTCTTCTTAGGAGATTATAAATGATTATTACTTATTAGTTAGATCAAAAACGCTCATGCCATTTGTCTAGATCAACTTCTACGTAGCACCATTGACTTTATGAACGTACGTGTAATTCATTCAGATGTTTCCTACTTCCAAATTAAGACAGATTTTGTGTCCAAATCAGCAAGACAGCGTCTGAAACTATGAACGAGATTGGCTGTTTCGTATTGTGCATTTCAATCGTGTCCCCCTCCCAATGGTATTCAATCTTCTTGATCGCTCTTTTTCTTTGCCTCCTCCTGATCTTCCATCCTCGTTGAGTGACTACGGCAGTAAATAGAGGCATCTAGACAGGCAGCGTTCCACATAGTATCACAAAATTTATAGAGAATGTGTCACCTCGCGCAATCTGTATCGAATAAGTTAATATGCACAACGACTTTCCAGCCGTTGTTATCATACCAAGGTGGATCCTTCTTTTCCCAAAGCAGATTTCTATTTTGTGTACCGGCCTTTCCTCGATTGAGGCACGTCTGACTTTCGCAATACTTTTTACTTTTTACTTTTTACCTGATAGCGATGTTTTGATGGAGAAATATGTTCCTACGTTTCAAGAAAACGTTCTCTCCTCTAGACCAAATGGCACAGGATTGGCAGTATTGATCGGAATTCCATTTAGGGATTCACTCACTCTGTAATGCACGGTGCGGTGCAGCTGATTGATCATGAACAACTTGCTGGGATTGATATAAGTGAACTCGCGGGATAGAATTTTCAATGCAAGATTGAAGCCGCCAGATGGTATTTTGTACTATTCTGTTCCATAGCTATTGCAGCTTGAAACGGTATAAACTACAACCTCTCATCAAGATAATACTCTAGTGTAAAAGGAAATAGGACTTTAACTACATGTCAGGTCTCATCTCCATACTCTCGACAGATCATGGACGTCTTAGAAGAGAACAGCGCGATATAAGTAAGCGTGATTTATATAAAGCTCTAAGGCTTGGAACAAAAGAAAGATGCTGGGGGCAACGATGGAAGATTGAATACGATGGGATTATTTTTATTGTGGATAAGACAATGAGTGTCGAAGTTACAGCTTTTCCGTCACCATTGGCACTGGCTCCCGTGGATGCGAAGGGTCACATCTTGCACAACCGAACACGTGATCTTTTAGAGCACAAGCCAGAACTTTGTACTTCTCACACTGTGTTAGTGGTTGATACCAGTGGCTCTATGACAAAACATGATATTAATTTGCACCGCGACCGTCAAGTTGCAGCTTCTTCTGTTACGGCGATGGAATTTGTCGCTGAGCAGCTATTCAAGCAAACTGCTACAAATTCTGATGTTGTTTCTGTTATTGAATTCGATACTACGGCAAGAGAGGTCTTGTCCAGAGAACCGTTCAGCTGGACGCTGTACAATAAACTTCTGGATCGTAGGGACTCGCGGACTTTCAAGACACGAGGATTGGCAGGAGTGCTGGATGCATTGTGTGGAGATACTAATTATATTCCTGCCTTGGAAGCTGCAGACAAGGCCTTGAGGTTCATTGATCACGATCGTTGCGCTCTTTCTCTACTCTTCTTATCCGACGGATCACCAACTGATTCAATCGCCCTTAACGTAACTCCATTGGCTGCCAAGAAGCTTATGGCTGAAAAGATTACTGAGATGGCTCAAAGGCACGAAGAAAAGTTAAACATTCAGATGATTGGATTTGGCAGTGCCAGCCATGTTTTTTCCGTCCTTGAAGACCTCATTGAGGCAGCACAATTGGCCCAAAGCGGAACAGTATCTAAATTCACCTACTGTGGTAAAATTGCCGATAGGATCGGGACAGCGGTAAGTAGCCTTGCTAGCAGTACAGCCCAGACACGAACTCAGCTCCTCGAACATGATCGTGGCAAGACACGTACTAGACGCGAAGTGACACTTGAGTCAGATGTACAGGGAGACACCAACTTTAATTACTACAAAATTTTGGAACATTACATATACAACCCAGGTAATGATTCTTTTGGACTCTTTCCAGATGTCCCCCCTGGGGCAGTGGCAGGAACAGAAGTCTCGTCGTCACATCATCAGTATGATCAAGAACAGAAAAAGAAAATCCCAACAAGTAAAGAGAAGTCAGAGGGAGGGAAAGAGCTTCCACCTTTGCTAGCAATCAGCTGGCTTCCATATGGTCAAGGTGCCGAACGCCTAGCATTTCGCTGTCACCTAGCTCGTGCAACGTCTGAAAATGATTTCGCATTCAATCCCATGGTTGCGAAGGAAACGATCTTAGTTGAGCGTCCTGACGATAATGTCCAATTCCATGAAGATTTTTGTAAGACACAAAGTCTTGCAGCATATCTAGCATTAGAATTTAATAATCGCTTGGTGGCGCTACCCTGGAATAGTGAATTGAATACCCCACAGATCATTTTTCTTCCTTGCTCTGTTCTTGTTTTGGATGACCCTGAGTGGAGGGACCGTGGTGTTTTAGTGGAAAAAAAATTGAACGTGGAAAAGTATGGTTGGAGAAAGTACAATGATAATGCGGGTGTAAGTTAGAAAAAGTTGATTTTTTGGTTGTCCTTGTTTTCCATACATACTTACTTCTCTCTTCTATCAGGGCTTGGATGGGAAGCGTTACCATGCTCCAATAAATGTCGAGCGCGAGTTTGCCAAGTTTGCCAAGCTAGACACAATCGACGATATGATTATTCAAGAAGGAAGTGAAGAAGAAGATTCAAGCTCGGACGACGAAGGAACCAAATCTGGAGAAGAAGATTCAGATACTGATGCTCGTCTTCAAGACAATCATCAGGATTCCACGAAGCAGAATGATGATCAGGAAATGGTCGATCCCACTGAATATATCCACGCTTTTACACACTTTTCATACCTATTTACCAATAGGCAAGCAATGGTGTGTGACTTACAAGGAGTTTACAATTCAGACATGATTCCTCCCACATTTGAGCTCACAGATCCAGCGATTCATTATAGATCCAGATCAGGCAAGAGCAACGTGTTTGGAAGAACAGATCTTGGAGAAGATGGGATGGATCTATTCTTCGATACCCACCACTGTAACCAGGTGTGTAAGTTGATGCGATTGAGTCGTAAAAATAAAAGTTGGCAGAAGCAGTGGCGAGGAAGACCTTTGTAATATGGGTTTTCTGCATTTTCATCTGTGGCAGTTTACTTATGTAGAAGAATCACCGTTTACTAATTCACCCATTTATTTATCTTCGCTTATGTATAAGTCAAGATTTGTCTTTGAGACATCTCGTCTTAAGGTTTCATCTCAATCCAACTGAAAAATCGACGAAGTTCTTATTGAGGAGGATGCGGTACGGGGGATCGAGCAGGGTGTTGTGTTGTGTTGGACGAAGAGCGCCGAGACGGCGTGTTCGACCTGCTTGTAATAACTGTGTTTGCATTTGTGTTTGTTGTTAGATTCTCTACCTTTCCATTGCAACCATGACATTCATGTGAAGAACTTCAAGACTCTCCATGTTGCTGAATGTTCTATTAAGCGACGCTGAAACGCCCCAATTGGATGCCACATAAGATCTGAGATCACCAGATGACAACTATGTCTCAGGTTGTTATTTAGAGACATTTGATGTATCCCCACCATATAATTGTACATAATCTCCTCATAATTCAACACGGCCGCAAATTTGGCATAAGTATTCCCATAAACTTGTCATCTCAACGAATAAAATTACAAAAACCTTATCAGCCCAACCCCTCAATGGGAATAGGTAGCCAGCTCCTGAACTATTTCTGGCAAAATGAAAGATGGTATTGGCCTTGTGAAAAAAGAGTTGTGAAACAAGAATAGACGTTTAAGGCACTAGTTCGTTCAAAACTTCGAGCGAACACAAACCTTGCATAGGAAAGAATTTTCCTATCTGATTGCGAACCCAGTAATCTTCGCCATTCTTTCCAAATCTATATTTGTACTTCATAACTCTAATATATTTTGGTTTGTCTTCGCCTTCAAATGGATCTACTGCAATCAATTTTTTTACCTCTGGATCCTGTTCCAGCAGCTTCGCGAGCAGTGAATAAATCCAAGGATTCCTATCAATATTCCCTCCCAACGCTGCGATCCACAAAAGCCAATCCAAACGATAGTGGTAAGGGCTAATGAAGCGAGGAACGCGATTGACTTTTCCTGGCTTGACCTTGAACTCGTATTCTTTCCAAGGTCCATTGTAGTCATAAGCTGCTTCGATAATCAACTCAATTCGTTCTTCCTCCACTGTTCCAAACGCACCATATGTATTGACTAGGCGAAGAGGATCGAAGGAGCCATTCATAATTTGCCTTTTGGACAATAAATTCTGTACTACTGGAATAGACAGTTTTGCAATGAGGAAAAGAAATGCAATATTTGTAAATTGTCTCATATTTGTGGATAAGTGAGTGTATGCTGCGATTGACGCCGATGTTGTGAATCCTGGTGTGAAGAGCTTGGAAACAAAAGCGTCATCAAAGCAATAAATGGCTGGTAGCTGCTTGGACAGACATAGTTAAATGAGCGATTGTCTATGATAGGAAGAAGAGTCCGTTCGAGCAGCGGACAACACATGCGATTAATATACTTACCATTGTCAACCAATTCAAGAAACTGTCGAGACGTCAAGACACTCACATCGTTAGTTTGCGGTAACATCCAACTCATGATATGAATGATCTAAAACGTACCTCAGATTCCCTGATGTTATAAGAACACACTGAAAGATTATTTGGATAGCTCCCCCAGCTATCCGCAAGTTTCGTCCAAGAGGTAAGATCAACAGCCATGGCGCAATCAACTCAACAAAATGATTTGCCAATACTTCGAACCGATGCCAAGCTTTCGGCATTTTATGAAAATATCGAGTCAATGGATTCGGTATGGGCTGGGTCTCATAAAAATAATCCATCGTACTGAGTTTCTGCGGTCCGGAGAGTTTCCATTTAGGATCTCCACTTCTCAATTTGATAAGTCCTGCCCCCATCATTATTCTGAAAGAGAGCCATCTCATCGCCCATAGTGTAGCTACTGGTACCGGTGTAATGCATGGAATTTGGGATAGTGACAACAAAGGAGCCATAAACATGGCATGAAATGTCAATTCTGCCAATTGCGGTTCCCACCCAAATTGATACCACGGTCCACCGACACTCATGATGGATCTTTGGCATATCCATAACCCCATCAACATGGGAACATTTGCTGCTCCTAGGACAAACATCGACAATGATAACCCAATTCCTGACATAGCTATGGCATCTAACCATCCGTTCATATTCCTTGCTCTATCGTCCTTGGACATGAACCAAAGAACAGAGGGGTAGAGCCTTCCTAGTTGATCTGCTCGATCCCACAAGATTTCTCTCATATCCTGAAACGGAACAGAGCTATTAAGCTTATTGCCAATCATTCTGCCAACTTTTGTATTCTTTGCAATGGACAAAAATTCTTCATTGGAATGAATGGACTTTGGTAAAGTTCCCATCGTCTTCCCCTGTGTTTTTGGCTGTGGCCATGATTCTTCTCTGCGTGATCGCTTTTCTCTTGCTCGCAATTCAACATGGTCCAATACATCTCTAGCAGGTGTGATACCGTTATCACCAATCAAACCTTTATTTTGACGGAGTGCAACGAGGAATGCCGTAATGTAGACAAACGCCAATCCCCTCAGGAACAGTATTCGGACCAGAAAATAGCTATTTAGCCCCCTTGTCGATGCAGCTGTTGCAACCGCAGTGGATAACGTGACCGACAAGGAAGTCGAAATTGCTCTTTTATTCGTCCTTCTTGCTTTAGCATGATGATGATTCTGATGATGCTGCTGGTTGAAATCATTCAGTGGTGTGCAGCTGCCAATGGGGGAGGAATTCAGGAGATCTAGAGAACTTGCAGTTCTGGTACTACAGGCACTACCTCTGCCAATTCCTGGTACTACTGATGACGACGGAACGAAGGCTGATGTATTAAAAGATTGAAGTAGAAGCTGATACCAAATTAGGCATAGATTAAGAAAGATTTGCATTTTGGAGTGTTGTGAGAGATTGGAAGTTGACAGAATGACGCAAGACGCAAATCGGTGGGAACTTTTGTGAGTTGGTTCTGGGTCCTGGTTGGTCTAACAACTCAAGTACTAATAACCTATTACTAAAAATTCCCAACAACGAAATAGACAACTGAAAGTAATAGAAAACCTCGCGTGGCTATTTTACTCAAATACTTCCCTTTTCGTGAAGCCAAAAATGAAAAATGTCAGGAAAATACTATGAATTCAAATGAAAATACAGTCCCGGGTCGGTTCTACTAACGGTTTTTGTGTCTCCAGACACAAAATGTGTAGACTTCTCTTCTCACAATTCACTATTGTCTTCTCTACTATTTAGTATGGTAACAGATAAGCACAACAACGATTTCTTTGTCACTCCTGCCTTGAACACGAATAGTGCGGAAATCCATGCACTTATTCCTGGAGTATCGCAAAGCAACGTGCATTCCAACAAGTGCTCACTCCGCCTACTATCTGACAAGCAGAAGAAGATCTTCTTGATAGTAGTATTCTTGTTACTTCCTTTAGTACTAGTAGCGCTCGTAAGCCTCCATGATCAAACGGCCTCCACATTCTTGTGTCTGAAAGAAATACGTTCATTTTAAGTAAAGCACATTTATCACATACCATCATAGGCCTACCATCATCCTCCTCAGCCTACTGCGCATAGATTTATCATGTATCCGTTATTTCGACAGCATGAAGTAAAAGCCCCCCTGGCTGACAAATAATCCTGCGTTCCATTGCCCCTTACTTCTCTCGTAAAGTAGTAGCAAGTAGCAACTGCTAAAATGCAATCATTTATGTAATACAACAACTAATGATCAAAATGGCGCTAGTTTAAATCGAGATGGCTTGATATCTGCGTGACTCTCTTGCAATGCTGCTGTAAACTAATCTCCTTCATAGCGTCAATTTGAATCTTGGTGTGATTCCGAAATCTTTCAATTCTTTGCTCAATACTTGCAGCAACCTTTTGTCTAATCTCTTTCTTCTGCAAAGGTGAAATACTATTCCACTCCAATCGATCTATTATTTCTAGAGCCGCACCTGCGCTCTCGCTGTGTTTGGAGAATTCTGATTGTGCATGGTCAATCATTTTGTGCAATTCCTGACCAAAGTTGATTTCTGCATTCATTGCTTTCTTGCCACGCTCGTCATCTTGTTTAGCTCCAAGGATATTATCTATATGTTGGAGATGTTCATGGATTCTCGTGTATATTGCATCAATGCAAGCTCTAATGCGTTTCTCTTTCTCAAAAAGATCTAAATGAAACTGATGAAGCTCTCTAGAAATAACGGCCACCGGCTCTTTGTAAACCTCACAACTGTATCCTTTCTTGATCATCCACTGTTCAAGATCCTGCAATATATGTCGACTTTCTACGAATTTCTTGAGATTGCCTGGCTTCGGCTCTCCGTGAGCAACTTTCGCATTGTCAAGGTAGATTAGATGTGGTAGCTCGAATATTATATCGCGCTGATAAAAGGTCTCTTGTGTCACAGGGTTCCCGTCCAAGTTTAAATCATTGAGTTTGTTCAAGAACTTCAATTGCCCCACTTTGCTTTCATCATTCGCAATGGAGCGGATCCGATTCTGTGCAATGGATAACGAAGTCAAATCAGTGCAGTGCTCTATTCCTTCGATAATATTTATACGATTGTGCTACATCAGCATTTATGATTAGAAAAGGAGAGGATGGCAAGTGTTGACAAGACGAATATTGAGTCGCCTTTGCACTTACATAAAGAGACAAAACATTTAGATTCAGCGAATGAAGACCTTTGATCTCAACAATGCGATTGAAGGACAAATCCAAGTGACGAAGATGGATAAGGTGGTCCAAGCCACTAATATCTTCAATACGATTGTTGTTCAGAAACAAGCAAGTGATATGTCCATAACCATGAAGTGAATTGTCAATTTTCGAAAGATTCAGGTAAGCAAGATTCATCTTGAAGGGAATTGAAACTATAATGCCTGAATCGTTTGAGTTAGGAAACACATCATCTTTAGATAAACTTGCTTTCACAAGTTGCTCCGAAAGCAGAGTCTCATTTTGGTACATCGTTGTTGACACTGCAAAAGATGGTAAATATCATATATAATAAGCAGAGGGAAGGGTAAATATCCCAAGATGAAACGACCGAAATCAAGTCACTATTTGCCTTGCAATGATTCTCTGGTTTTGAGGCTGATCGATTCAGAAGTTATTATGAAGGGACGTCCAAGGAAGGTATCGTCTTCTTCATCAATTTATTTAATTTTACCCAACTGTTTAGCTTTTAACTCGGTTCTGCAGCACTGCATTGTTAGAGAGAATGCGTTTAGTACGAAGGATGCTATCATGAAGAGTTGGCTGGAGCTTGGCTGGCTGGAGCTTGGCTGGATGGAGTTGGTATTTATTTTGTTCTCGCATTATAAGACCCAATCAGTTCGTTCTAATTTTCCATCGAATTTCTCAATTCGAATAGCTAAATTGGTTGACATAAATATTATACGTTTATGAATAAATTTTATATACATTTCGATTTTGAGAAATTCGAGA
>Ga0306864_1000878_pt1 | contig 13030 bp, 11 predicted proteins | sample AntRauTorckE5430_FD_190448 | JGI IMG/M metagenome (GOLD analysis project Ga0306864, IMG submission 190448) | Saline lake microbial communities from Rauer Islands, Antarctica - Metagenome Torckler E5 #430 (v2) (version 2) | ecosystem: Environmental > Aquatic > Non-marine Saline and Alkaline >...
TAGTGCATTGCTCGTACATCGAACAGCAGGATGAAATACTCGCTTTCCTATACAGGCGTCGCCAGTGAACTTTTTAGTAATGCGCATTGGGTCACAATTCAACTTGTCGGACAAATATGTTCTCAAGGTTGTGCCAGCCGGTGCATTCAAGAAGCCATTATTAAAGTCTTGAATGACCCTAGCAACGTAAGATTCCTCTTCTGCAGTCCATTTGCCTCTTCGAAGGTCATTATTATTCTTCGAAGGCACAGATGTAGGAGATGTAGATGGAACGGGCGAGGGAAGCACTGGCTGAAACGGAACAGAGTTTGACCTCTTTCTCCCGCTAGCTCGATGAAATTGCGATTCAGATTTCACAGAGTCTGGTTTTGATGCACTTTCAATTGCTCTAGGAGGAGGCTTAGTAAGGGGCATAGAACCAGTATGGAGAGGCACATTCACTTTACTTTGATGAGAGGTCGAGGTTGAAGTCAAATCTTTCGGTTGCGTCTGATGTTCGCTCTCAGTATTAAAGATAGTGGGTAATTCGCCAGTATCAGAAGGTGCGTTATCCATAGGTAGACTCTGTGCTTCTTGCTCATTTGAAGATACTGAACAACTGGACAGTGATACTAAAACAGATTTGTCAGACGATGACTCTGCAGGACTCTTATTTCCATCTTGGACATCATTCCTGTTGGTAGCACTCTCGCCTACAGACGATGAATTCGACGATGACTTTTCAGCTAATGGTATATCAGCTTCTCTTACAGTTGAATGTGCGTGTTGCAATGTCCCTTGTTCCCCATCACTTTTTTGTGTCTCTGCATTTGATTCATCTGGTGGACAAGGAGCGATCGCAATCTCTTGCCCTTCCTCTTGGTCAATGTGACTGTCAGAAGGTTGCATGTAATTCATAGGTTTGGAGAGGCACAGATTTTCACAAATTGTTTGTGGTATGGACGGTAGTGTGATGCAGATGAAAGGTAATGTATGGAAAGAAACACGATTCTCAACTGACTGAAGACGCTCAATGTCGTCTTTGCTGTGTTTTGTAAAGTTGTTGAACGTTCTCTTGGAATTCCTTGAATACAAATTTGAGTTGGCTACAATTTACAGAAGAGGTATAACAGTGGAAAACATGACCTTACCAACTGGGTATGTAGGAACAAAAAGTGGAGGGGGACACTGCAGTGAGCATAAAATGGTTAGAAAAGGTTCGAAACTGTTGTCATGCCATTCAAAAAACGAGAGCAGATTGCAGATTGGCTCTCCCAAGTTGAAAAAGTTTGCGGCGTATCTTTTTCTCAGCGCAATCTGGTAAAAATCAGATCGATTGCAGTTCGTTATTGGATCAAGATTGGATGACATCACAATAGCCCTATTTCCAATGTTGAAGACACAGGTGTTTTTTCACGCCAACCTGCCACCTAAAGTAGATCGGATTGATTCGGATGAGAAACGGGCCTGACTGGGAACACCGAACCACAACCTCAGCCATTATTTAATCAAGAATAAATAAACTTACGATCAAAGAATATTTTGAGGTATTGAATTGACCTTGTTGAGCTTAGGATGATGGATGTTACTTGAACTTGTTCTTGTAGAAAAATGATAAAAGACACACAAACGCGCGCAATTACTATTGATAAACAACCCGGAGGAAGACAACAAGAGGAAAGAAATGCGCGCTTCCTGACGTTATAATTATGATAGTGTGAAATCCAAAATAAATAGCCATTCCTCTTTCCTTCTCTTTTGTGTTTATAAATTGTTTCCTGCAAACACAAACCATTTCATTCGCTTGGCCAGATTGATGCAATGAAAGATGAACAGATGAACAATGAATGATGAATGCACACACATCTTCAAGTTTCAGTCTATCCAATCAATCGGCAACCATCTTCTTCTTCTCTGCTATTGCGTGAACATACGGGATTTTGACCTGAAGCCTACCAGCTGACAATAGAGGTTTGACATCTTGAGACAATCTAACGATGACTGATGCACGAGGGCCCCCAACTCCTGCTGCTTCAAAGGCACACAATAAAGCACCACCACCTCCATCAACACGAATCAATGGTCCAAGCTATGGACAGCAGAAAGGCGGACATCCTCCAGGAAGAGGTCCTCCGCCTCCTAGGAGAGATAGCCAATCTAGACAAAGAGGGCCTCCAAATGAATTTAGGAACAACAATAGAGGAAGAGGAGGCAGAGGGCGAGGCAATTTTCATTCTCGAGGAGGCAGAGGTGGTGGAAGAGGATTTCGAAACGGTGACCGACCTGGTCCTTCTGGACCTATGAATTTAGGAGGGAGTGGACAGTCTCCAGTAAGAGGCCCTCCACCACCGCCTCCTCAAAGAAGGCATTGCAGTAATGGTCAAATATTTCACCAAAATGGAGGTGGTGGTGGAAGAATGAGCCAACCCTATGGACTACCTGGTAGATTTCAAGGACGGGGTCCTCCAGGGCCGCCATTCCAGCCCCAACAACGTCAACATCATTCTCCAAATAGACCGTTCCAACAACAAATTCCAATGAATATGCCACCGAATGCTATGCACATGAATCCACATTCTCATCAGCAGCAGCAGCAGCAGCCATATAGGGGAAATCAATTTCCTTCTTACCAATCCATGGGAAACAACCCCAATGAACCTATGCCAAATGCACAGTTAATGCCTCTTCAACAGCATCCCATGCAATTTCAACCTCAGCAGCAGCTTATACCTCAACATCCTCCTCCCAATATGCCCGCTGCTCCACCAATGGCTTTGAATCCAAGTATCGTAGCAGTAAATTGGTCGACACATAAAGCACCCACTGGAGCAGATTATTTCTACAATGCCTCCACTGGTGAAAGTACCTACAATCGACCACCTTGTCTTGGTCCTGATCCTGCCGCTGTTGTGCCGGCTAGTCCTGTAAAAGAAATTAAAAAGAGAGGATGGACGCAGCATTTAGATCAAACCAGCGGGAAGGTGTATTACTACGATGGAACAAATACAACATGGGAGAAACCCAATGATTTCAAAAACGCTCCAGAGGAAAGTATCAAAGAAGTTCCATCCAAAAAGAGAAGAAAGAAGGAAGTAGATCCACCCGTTTTATACAGCAATAAGGCAGAGGCTGATGCGGCCTTTAAAGGATTGCTTCTCGCAAAAGACATATCACCCACTATGAAGTGGAACGAGATTGTCAAAGTTTGCTCTACAGATAAACGATGGGAGGCGTGTACTACAACAGGAGGGCGGAAGCAAGCACTGGCGGAATATCAAACAAAGCGTGCAAATGAGATGAGAGAAGAAAAAAGACAGGAGAAAACAAGAGCAAAAAATGCGTTTGTAAAGTTATTGACAGATGTATTACCATCAGCAAGCGCATTTAATGCGTCCAATAATACCCCATTCCAAGTCATTCGAGATTCCTTATCAAAAGATGATCGTTTCTATGCAGTTGAAAACGAAGAGACGAGGGAAGAACTTTATCGGGACTTTGTGGAAGAGATCCGGAAACGAGATGAGAGACTGAAACGAAGCCGCAAGAGGGAAGCAAAAGATTCTTTCCTTGCCTTTCTGAAGTCAAATGAGGAAACGGGCGTGTTAACATTTGCTTCAACCTGGCAATCCTTTGTCAGTTCACTTGGTGACAAAAATAGGATTGATGCTAATTTTGTTGTTTCTCCTCACATGTCGGATCAAGAAAGACAACTTTATTTTGCTGATCATGTACTTGATCTTCAAGCACTTGAAAAAGAAAAGACTCGACGTATCCGTGAAGCTAGAAGGCAAGCAGAAAAAGCTCAACGGGACGCGTTCAGGGACATAATCACAAAATATGCCAAAGAAGGGAAAATTCTTCCGTCGTCAAGATGGAGGAATGTAGAAGAAGTTCTCGCTGCAGAGTCTTCCTGTGGGCCTGTCAGAGATCAAGGAAGAAATGAACCTCAAAATATCTTTGACGACTATGTTGATGAATGGATTGATGTATATCATGGCGACAAGGCGTTTCTCAATAACCTCATGGCAAAGTCTAAGGAGCTCGTCGCTACAGCAGATTCAAAGTACGAAGGTTTTACAAAGGGTCTTCTTGACGCAGCTGCGTATTCACCAGAAGCATATAGTGACGTTCGTCGTATCATAAAAGAAGAACTTCCCGTCTCCAGTGCAAAATTGCTTTTCGATGAGCTCGTCGCGTCGAGAAAATCAGCTAACTCCCGCGGCAGAATAGGTCCTGGTGCCCACAGCAGGAGAGTTGCCGATGATTCTAGTGAGGACGAGGGTGAAATTGTTGAAGATGGAGAAGTGCCTAATGACAACAAAACTATAGCACCATCAACCATAACTCAAGATACCCATGAGCTGAAATCCGAATAATAATCCAGGTGAGCATCTTAATTCTTGCCTTGCACGGACATCTCTAGGATTGGACGGGGAGGAAGGCGACGAGAGTGCTGTTATAGCGAAGGGAAATTACGGCATGTTTCATCAAATACAGCACTAAGCCAATGCGTTACAGTTTGCAAGTACGAATAGACCTTTTGCTTGTTGTCGAATTTGATTGTTCTGTGCTGCGTGTTTTGTTTGACTTCAAAATGATTTTGTGAAAGGAATGTTGTGATGACACTTTGCTTGGGCAAATAGGCGGTGAAGATTTAGTTTATGCTCCTCAAGACGACGACCCTCGTAGATGAGTGATTTTACATGTTCGCGTAAATAATGAACTTAAGGCAGGCCGTTAAAATAAAAAGCCTCAAAGCTATTCTGAATGAGTAAGCGATAAGCGACAAGTCATGATTCATGATGATGAATGATGATACTACTACTACTGTTGTAGAGAAACTGTCATAAAATACACTTCTTCATTCACAACAATCCATTACATTAAAACTCGCCCTTTATAAAGTATACTATGAAATTGACAGCCACTACCCTCAGGCCTGTTGTTACTCTCTTAAGCGGAAGCCGTGGAGCTTCGCAAAGTGCAGTAGTTACTTTAGAAAGGTTCTTCAATATGGAAGAAATCAAGTTGTCATCTGCAACGAATAACGATGCATTAGATAATGCCTATAAACCATTTTTGAGGAAAGGGTTTGAATCTGTTGGATGCCTTGATAAAGAAAGTGGAACAATTCTTCATTTTCTTACACTGAACGATTCACGAGTCGAAACTGATCTAATACTATTGGCAATCACCGACTCGCAGAATGATGATGCAGTGAAATGTGTCCAAGAGACGCGTAATGAAATTGCTCAACATATTGATAAGAGTTGGAAAAACTCGGTAAAACTTTTAGCAATGCAGTCGATCGGCAGCAGTATAAGTCCTCAGGATCTAACCTCTCTCGATAATGGACTTCCATTACTAGTTCTTCCTGCCAATAATGAAAGTGAATCATCTGCCTGTATCTCAGAAACAAAGGCTGTATCATCTTTGGTCAAATTACGCGAAATTGCGATACCATGCAATTTTGAATCAACGTATGCTGATGGATCCTCACTAATGCAAAAGTTGTCGCAATCAAACTTGTCAAGACCAAAGACTGGCCTTTATCAATGGCCAGCATCATCTCCTGCAGACGGTGTGATCTTGCGTCCACTTCCTTCCGCAAATGCAGACTGGACACTTACCTATCCGTCTTTTATCTTTCAATGCGAGTCGTTGCAAGCAAAAAATGACGCATTAAAGAAAGATGCGTTATTAACCAAAGTAGGTAGGAACAGCACTGTACCTGGGCAATTGATGATCCATCACCCAGACTTGCAAGGAATTGAAATGCGCTATTGTGAGACTAATGAGTTATCAAGTTCTTTTGCAGAAGCACAAGAATCACTTATGGCAGGATCGTTAGATGACCTTCAGAATGCCAATGTCATGGTAGAAGGAGGAAACACTAGGAGTCTAAATGATGTCGAAATCACAGTCTCAAGCAGCAAAGCAATTGCTTCGAAAAAGAAAGTTGATGTCATGAATGGTCTTGGCGATTGCTGGGTTGAATTTCGGGCAAACATCAAACGTCCACAGGGTTTCTTCGATAAGAAGGCAAGGACGAAGACAATGAATAGGATAGCAAAAGCTCCTGACTTGCCCTACGAATGATCATAATGGGTGAGTGAGTCTTTCATGTTGGGATAATTGCTCAAAGAAAGAGTTAGAGTTTGTCGGGGTAATATTCAGGCAATACACTGTAAAATAGCATACCATAGGTTTATTCAATGCGTCATCAAGTACTTTCGTCATGAAGAATCACTTCTTAGCGTAAATTAATTTACTTTGTCTTTTCCCCAAAATATCTCTTTACTCTGACTTGGCAACTTTAGTTTCCATGAGTTTACAAGTATTATCGTCAATGATAACCAGACAGCGTCCTGCTGCTGAAAGCTCAGAAGAAACAACACTTTCAGAATAACCAACACCGCACACTACGTAGTCAACACCGATCTTTTCCAAGAATGAAATAGAGAGCTTTGCCGGAGCATTCACAAGAATATAATCAACACTCTCGCATGCACTTGCGTTTGCAACCATATCCTTGTCATCACTGGTGATTCCAACAATGAGTTTACTTCCCAATCCTTTTGCTTGCTTCCAGAATTTGAGTGTTTCATGATCAATCTTCTCAGTACTACCATCAACGTAAATAACTCTCTGCTTTATCTTGCGTCTCATAGACTCATAGGCAAGCGGCACTGCAGAAGTCAAGAGTATCAGTCCAAAGTATCGAAAGGGGCTCAAAACAAAGAATGCAGTTCCAAACATCTCAAACGTTTGCTTAGCTTTTCCAATGTGATCAGCCTGTGATGATTGCGTGTGTGAGAAATAGTAAAACGCTGAACATAATTTGAGAAAAAGGCCGTCAGTGCACTGACCTTTACAGCACTAGAGCTAAAGTCGAGTCCCTTGATGGTAGGAGTGGTAACGCCATTACTGCTATAGTATGCCTTGAACCTGATACTACCACTGGCACTCTCAGTGAGTATCAACACCAATAAGACAATATACTGCAAAATGCTGACGTGTCCGGAAACAGGTACTGTGGCTAAGAGACATATCCAACAAGGTACAACAAAGACCTTATCGCAAATTGCATCAATGAAACCTCCATAGTTCTTCTTTCTTTGGGCTGAAACCCAAGATTCCTGGATATTAGGTTTATCCTTGCCCTCTGCGTCTGCATCTTGTGCGATGGACTCGATTTCTTTTTGGTCGATCCAGAAACGAGCCACGACTCCATCAAGGAAGTCGCCAAAGTCTACGCCAAAGATGATCAATGAAGGAATAACGGTATGGCCCTTGTTAATGAGGTATATGCATGGGATGACCAAGCAAGTTCTAGCATAAGTGATGAAGTTCGCAGTGAACCATTTTGGGATCTGGCTAGAATGGTTGTCGAGGACTGTACGAAGAGTTGTGTTGAGCGCATTGTAGAACTTTTCATGTAGAACTAGGAAGGGCTTGATGATATTTGCAAGGTAGATCTCAACGATAGAGTTCAAGAGATGAAAGATGGCAGTGCGGAGACCTGCTTCTGTCATGTTAGTTGTTACTAAACGTCTTCTACTTCGATTTCCTCTGACCTCTGATGCATTTATAACGATCTGTATTATTCGCATGATGTGTTTTTCGCAAGAAAAAACGGCATTTGAAATTCTGCTCTTCAATTCTTGAGAATATTGGGTTGGTGGGGTCGAAGGGGAGAGGGGTTGAGAGACCAAAAGAATGGCAAAGAAAAAAGACGACAGTTGGGGAAGGCCTATCTTAGATAATAATGACGACGGATAGCTAACGACGCAGAAGACAACAACAGTTCGTAGACCTGTTGTTGAGAGTTGAGAGGCAGAGGTGACAGGAGGTAACAATAACAGCTCAACAACAGCAGCATAAAACATGAAAGAGTCACTGGATTGTCTTCGATCTACCACAATTTCACCTTCACAAGATTCATCTCCAGCTTAGGAACATAATATAATCTGCTTTGTACCTACGTGCAAATATCAAGGAGTTTCAAACAAAAACTGCATCTCAATTTTCCTTTCGAAAGAAATAATGATCAACGAGAGCAAACCCAATGTATTCTCAGTACCGTTAATAGCAGGACTTCTCGGCGGTTCAACTTCCACAGGTCTCCTCTACCCACTGGATTTAGTGAAAGTAAGGCTCCAAATATCAACTACTGGAACGAAAAAACGAACCATTCTAGGGACCATGCGACACGTGGTGAAGTACGAAGGAGTAGTTGGAATATATCAAGGCCTAGCTCCAGCATTGATAGGTTCTGCTATTTCCTGGGGAGGTTACTTCTTCTTTTACGAAGGCCTGAAGAAGAAAATAATGACGAGGAAACGCAAACTAGGAAATATGCAACCATCAGAAGACGTTAAACTTGATGCCTTTGACAATTTTTCAGCGGCGTGCATGTCGGGAGCAATTATGGTTGGGTGTACAAATCCATTGTGGCTCATCAAAACAAGGATGCAATTACAGATGAAACGTGTGCAGGAAGAACAAGCCTTGAAACTTGGAAATGAAAATGTGAAACGACCATATAAAAATATGTATGATGCAGCAACGACGATTGTAAGGGAAGAGGGTATAATGGCTTTGTACAAAGGTGCGATCCCTGCCCTGATGCTTGTCTCGCATGGAGGAATTCAATTCGTCACATACGAGTTTCTCAAGGGACACTTTGGAGCATACAAAAAGGCTACAAGAAGTAACGATATTGATCAAATTGGTGTATGGGAACGATTGCAGGATTCTCTTGGCTACCTTTCTATGGGGGCTGTTTCCAAAATCATTGCAAGCACTGTGACGTATCCAGTACAAGTCATCAAGTCCAGACTACAGCAGCGCAATCAAACGGCAGAAATTTCTGCAACTGGCGAAGTGAAATTTGTGAAACGAGAATACAAAGGAGTCATGGATTGTGCTAGCAGAATATTAAAGCGCGAGGGGGTTGCAGGTTTCTTCAAGGGGAGCATTCCAAATGCTTTACGTGTGGCACCAAGCGCTGCAATTACCTTTGTGGTCTATGAAATGGTTACCGATTCAATGACAAGTAAATCTTGATAGAAAACTATTCTATGGTAGTTTTTAATCCATATTAGCTGTGTATTTTAGCGATTTGCAAGTCATTGCGTACATCATGTAACTACGATGTTGATGAGATTGCGCCCACAATGGTCATGAAGGAACCTGAGATGATAAACATCCAATCTAGGATCTTCTCCCACAGTGGTAAATGAGGCCCGAACATCTTTAGATGCGCTGCGGCGGGAAAGATGACACTGACCATCATTGTACAAATGAGACCCACAAGAGAACATAATACACTAAAAGATGGTACAAAGATTGCCACCGTTAGTGATGCACCAATGAGGAGCAGCTTGATGACAGACGAAACGAATTCCATGACACCATCACTTGGGATGATGGGGGCAACAATCTCCTCAAATCCGAGAGCTAACGGAAATGCCGTCAAAGTAAATTTGCTGAATGCAGTCAGAATCATTAACCACGTGAGAATTTTCATCAAAATGTTGGCATCTCCGCTATTTCTCTCCAAAGATAGTGTAATCTGATCATCTACCATGGAACCGAACATCCAATATCCGCTGATTGCAACAATGAGGCAGCAAAGAGTTACACAAATAAAGGTAATCCCGATCATTTTCTCATAATCTTGTGGCCGCTTCATACTGCTGTAGATACTCGGGATGATTGCGTGGCCAGAAAATGTATACGCAATCAGTCCAAATGCAATTGGAAGTCCACTCGTGTTCCAATTAACGTGGGTAGGAGTGGTACTGATATCAATCCCTTTCCTAAACGCAACGGTCTCCGATATGTCTCCACTATAAATAGCACTTCCAGCAACAGCGGAAACGACACACGCAGTTGCTGCAGTACCAACAATAGAGAGATATGATAATAACTTTGGTGTTCTCAGAAGCGCAGTTGGCACCGCCAACCCAAATGAAACATAAATCATGTGATGGGTCACTGAGACCATTGGAAACAATGTATGAAGGTGATCTCCCAATGTAACAAAGAAAATACAGAGGCATGAAAATAATTCGAAGTAAAGGACAACAGACAACAAAATGGTGCCACATTGTCCAAAAGACTCTCGGGCGATATCCGGAAATGATTTGATCGATTTTCTCAGCCTCACAGGTCCATTCTTTCCAGTGTCGTCAAAAAGATGCGAAGGGCGCGGATCACCGTTCAACTCTCGACCAAGTAACACAGATGTTCGATAGGCTACGGATGAGAATGAGAGTGTGACAAAGAAGCCACCTGCCCATCCTGCACTCTTGAAGATGTATGGCAACCCAAGCATTCCAACGCCCTTCAATTGTTAATATAGACAATTGCAAAGTTGAATGAGTAAATACTCAATTGACGAAGCAAAAAATGATTGATAGATTTCGTCGAGTCTTACCATAAGAATATTCGCCATATTAAATGTACATTGTCCAAAGGAAGCTTTTTCACCGTTATCTACAATATCATGCCCACCATGACTTCCTTCTCCTGTGGTAGAATCCTGCTTCTCCTTCTTCTTCCTCAAATCCTCCCCCAGTTTGGAAACTGGCTTATTTTTCACACTGCCCTCCTTCTTTGTCTTCTCCAAAAGTTTCATTCTATACTTATGCGCCGTTTCGTCGCGCTCACCAAAATCCAAACTCTGAATCTTGACCATTCCCTGCGTAAAACTATTATGGGGTCTCATTCGCATCTCGGGCGTTGAATTTTGCTGTCATATGGAAGTTTAGGGTGAAATACAATGAATAAGTTTTTATCAGAAAACATTGATGGTTGCGTGACGTGTGACGTGTACAAATGCAAAATGAAATCTATTTGGTATGGAAGCTGGCAATTGGGATAACGTACCATACGACGCACGCCAATGTTGGGAGTGATCTTGGGTGATTTTGTGATCTCTTCGATAAAATCAGCGTCAGAAATTGGTCCGGCTAGAAGAGAAATGGAGCGCTCAAATGTTGTAGGCCATGGTCTGTTAAACTCAGAATCTGGAATATCTACGAAATGGTCATAATTGTCGTTCCCGTCCTCTACGTCTGACTCGGTATTGCTCTCATTAGATCCGCTGACAGGTGCTAGACCAAATAGGGGAGTCTCTTCAGATGGTGTTGAAGGGCTATCCATATTCAGGGATTTCTTTGTGATATGATATGTACATTATTATGAAGAATTCGAATGGAGAACGTAAAATAATGCAAAATGCAGGCAAAAAGAAGACAAACTTCCGGATGGTTTGATGCATAGGATCAGTCTTGTCTCATTTTGGCCTCTAAGTTCTAATTTAGTATTACTCCTATTTGAAATTGAATTAAACAATTTGAACAAGAAACAGGTGTTCATTTAAAAACCCTGCAAAGTTAGAAAACCACGAACCCTTTTGTATTTCATTTCCTAACCCACCCATCATCTCCTTTTCAACATTCTTTCTTACATGTTATCTTCAGATTTTATGCAAATCTCTCTGCAATTAAAATGAAGCCGCAGTCATCGGGATTTAATAAAGTTTACCCAACATCCTCGCCACTCAATCCTCGTCCTGGATCAACTAATATTTCAGCTACATCAACAGCATCGAGATCAGTCTTCTACGTCACTTTCTTGTTCATTACTCTGACAAGACTAACAGTGTCCAGCTTCACATTTCCTTCACCATCAATATTGCCGCTCAATCAAGCAACTATTATATCATCCACATCCACATTCACATTCACATCCGCAATGACGACGAGAAAAATCAGCGCTAGCTGTCGACGCAATACATCACAATACAAAAAAGATGAAGACTCGTGCAATCTGAATTCAAATTTATTAACCAGGACGAATATGCAGCCCGGTGACGATGAATCTTCTCCTTCCAGCAATAGCATGAGCCCAACGGGCACTGGCACTGGTACTGCAACAGGTAGAGGATCAAATTCACCCAGGAAGAGGCATATAGCCGCTAGAACTGTATCAAACATCCTATCATCTTTTCCACACAAATTTGGTAAAAGCTCAGTTGACACTGTCGATGGTGATGGTGATGGTCCTGACAGTAATGTCGTCTCGCAATTGCAGCAGGAAAATGAAATACTTCGCCAATCAATTACATCTCTTGAGAAAGAAAATCGTCGCCTTGAAAGGAGCCATGTAAGCCTTATCCTTTGACAGTCTACTTCCAGCTTCATGTAACGAAGTAACAGCAACAACTTCATCTTCAGTCAAGGGGATCATTTCACCTTCGAGATGTTGAGCTGGTATGATATTTTTGGATGGTGTCCAAGATAGCCGACGAGGAAGGAGGCTTCTGAGATCCAAAATGTTGCCTATGAATGCAGCAAAATGTCAATGCGTAGTATCTCTAAAATTTAGTTGTTGCACACCGACCTTCAAATTTCAAATTTCAAAATCCTAATCAAGATTCAATCGATTTCTCATAAAATTCTAATCGAGCCAATCGATTGATACTCCCAATGACACGTCCTTTAGCAGTGACAGCTGTTGTGCAGAAATGGATCAATTCAAAACCTCCAGGATATACCGGTAAATGTGAGGGTGAAGAAAGAAAAGCATTAATTGCTAAAGTGACTGCGGTTTATGTTGCTCTTCCGGAAGAAACCAAAGTCCCTCGAGATATGAATAGACACCTTGGATCTATACTCGGAGAACTTCGTGGCATTATTTTTCCCCAACATACAAGAGCAGAATTCGAAGCAGGAAAAGTCGGTGATGCAACCTCATACAGTCAAGAACGGAATCAGGAAAGTAGCATGCATAAAAGGGAGAAGAAACAAGATGAGCTTCGAGCGGTCTATAAAGCAAGGCAACACTTATTTGACGGTGAGACTATCCTTGATATAGACAATGCGGCAGCAAAAGCTCTTGGAATAACTGAGAGCAACAAAGTCTTTAGATCCATGGTCGAGGACGAGGACGTGGCTTCACCTCTTCTTTCATTTTACATTTTTTATACATCAAAGGAGTTGGATGATGAATGTTGGCGCTTTCTAAGTATGAGGGGAAA
>Ga0306864_1000879_pt1 | contig 13027 bp, 6 predicted proteins | sample AntRauTorckE5430_FD_190448 | JGI IMG/M metagenome (GOLD analysis project Ga0306864, IMG submission 190448) | Saline lake microbial communities from Rauer Islands, Antarctica - Metagenome Torckler E5 #430 (v2) (version 2) | ecosystem: Environmental > Aquatic > Non-marine Saline and Alkaline >...
AAGGAAACCAGATTGAATTCAATGAAGCTTTGCTCTACATTATTTTTACCCGGTGTCTCTATTGGAGCCTTTCAACCTCAATCAATGTCTTCTCTTGCGCGCATATCTTTACCAAGGATACCATGGCCTAGCAGAAGCAGTCGAAGTGTCACCAGACCAATCTTCATGAGTCAAGGAGATGACATGGAAAAGCAAAAAGGAGGAAATGGGATGAAGCCCTTGGTGGAATCACTTCTCAGCAGCACCATGGAAAGAGCAATGTCAGCTCTATCCAATAATCCTCCATCAACAACAGCATCAGCATCAGCATCAGATTCCACTAACAACAACGACCAGCAGTATGGATCCAAACGAAAGATTTCCAGCAGAGATGTCATTGATGCGGCAATTGTCCGCGCAACAGATCAAATCGAAAATGTTCCAGCTCAACCCAACCTTGCACCTGATAAAAAAACGAAGCATGAGGATAAAAGGATATATTTATCAAATCCAGCTGTCACACCCACAGCGCTAGGGCATTCATTATGGTCGCAAGCAATACGCCCTTATCGAGATACGATCATTGATGCAACAGCTGGAAACGGGAAAGATACTCTAGTCCTTGCGGAAATGCTCTTCCCTTCGGATTCAAATTCAGAATCTCTCATCGATGGACTGAGTAGTGATGAAAAGCCACAATTGATCAGCATCGATATTCAGCAAAAGGCATGCGAGAATACGTTGCAGCTGCTGCAAGACAATCTTGATCCTGACATTGTAGAGCGATACATACAAATTCTGCATTCGTCGCATGCGCCAATGCCGGAGCTGCCCAAAGAATCTGTTGGATTGATCTGTTATAACCTTGGATACCTCCCAGGAGCAGACAAGGAAGCGTTTCAGACACAGATGATGACGACCATTTATTCATTGGCTGATTCAGCGCTACTGATTCGACCAGGAGGGCTTCTGAGTGTCATGACTTATCCAGGAAATGGTTGGAAGGAACATTGTGCTGTGAACTATTTCATGGAAGGCATGGCCATGTTTACAACGAGGGATAAAGGTGGTTGGATGGGTTTCATAGATGGCATGCCATCGGACTTTGAGCTGGAAAGGAGGCATATTGATACGTACGGAGGGGATTGTAAGGTTGTTGCTTCAAAAGAAGAGTTTACAACAAGGGACACGGTGCGACTAGCGCTTGATAGGGTCAAGATGGATGGATTTGATAAACAGACTTGGCGCGTCTTTGATCATCGATCGTTAGGGAGGCCGCTGTCGCCCACACTCTTTACTGGAATGAGGATCAATTGATCAGCGTAACAAGTCCACTTATTTTGGACTAATGCATGAAGGAATGTTCACAGAGCGAAAAAAAAGCTTTACTTGAACTTGCAGCTTGGTTGATTACCAAATGATGATGATAAACTGAAGACAGTATACTACGGTTAAATTTAATTTAACTTGCGCGCTACGAATCATCATCATCATAAATCATAAATCAAAAATAACACACACAAAAATGAAAATTGAAGCACTTTGTTGCACTTTGACCTTTTAAATGAGATACCCTTCATTCTCATTGTTTATATCGCCTTTCTCATTACTAACACAAAGAATTGTAATACGAAGATCCCTTTTTTAGCAATGAAGTCCACCACTACCCAACGAGCCTTTTCTTTAGCGATTGATGCTCTCGATAGTGAGCTAGATTCTAGTATCAACAAGATCAACGACACGCATCAAGCTCTCAAGAAACAGCACCAACATCTCATTGACCGTCAAGAAGCCCTAGCAAATAGGCATGGAGGAGCAAACATTAAGCTCTCTGATATCATACGTCTCAATGTGCGGGGTACTGAGATGTTTGCTCGTAGGGATACTCTCACCATTGTCAAGAGCAGTCGCTTGGAAGCTCTCTTCAGCGGTCGCTGGGAGAACCAGCTCCTTCGCGATGATCAAGGCCGGGTCTTCATGGATGTTGATCCGAAGTCATTCAAGAAGATCTTGGAGTACTTGTATATGATGAAGATATCGGAAGATGGAGATGCACCACCAATATCCGAAGTCGATGAATCAATGAAGGACATGTTTGATTCATACTTGGACTTCTTCAAGCTCCGAAGCGAGGAAAAGATCACATTAAAAGCTTCTCTTCCGAATCAGACATCAGTAGTATCCACTTCTACAGACCAGAAGGAAATGCTTGTCAAGATGAAGCAGGAGTTGGATACTATTGAGAAAGCGCTTGAAAATGAGGAGACCTTTGTTGCCTTCTTCACAAAAGATCACAATGATGGAGATACCTCTACCGACGAAGGCGATATCTCTTTTTCTACTTCACACAAGAGCGATGAAAGTAAGAGCCCTGCGAGTAACGATATTATCAGTCTCTATTTGAATGGTGATATAGTAGCTTACAGAGTCCGTACTCTTTGCGGAGACATGACCTCCAAGCTTGCCCAAGACTTGTCTAATAAGTCCTGGGTCCGTGAGCATACAATTGTGACCGAAGATGGCAAGGTGTGCATTCTCGCGGAGTATCCTGGAGCCGAGCTCAAAGCTTTGGTGGATTACTTTCATCTGAAGAGCATTACTCCTGGTGGTACCACTGAAGGAGCAAAGAAGGTGCGACTTTCCATGGTATCGGAGTACATGCCGAGGTTGATCAAATACCTTTATTGTGGTGATTCTGAGATTGTTCAATCGATCAGTTGTGCAATTGAGAGCACCATCATCACATCCATGGACGACAAATTTAAGATCAAGGAATGGCTAGCAAGTGCCGGGAAGACCGTTCAGCCGAAGTTACTATATCGCGCATCACGTGACGGGTGGACTGCTGCTGACTTTCATGCTATATGCGATGGCAAGGGTGCAACGATTACGGTTGTGAAGAGCAGTGATGGCTACATCTTTGGAGGGTATACGGATGTTGTATGGGGAACGAATCCTGCTTACAAGTCCTCATCTGTATCATTTTTGTATAGCTTGAAGGATCATGCAGGTATTGGTCCAGTGAAGATGCCCATTAAGATTAACCAAAGTAGACATGCGGTATATCACTATTCAAATAATGGTCCAACATTCGGTGCAGCATTCGGTAGCGGTCGTGATCTTCATATTGCCACGAAAGCGAATGAAATTGCGTCATGTATTAGCGCTATTGGCAATACGTATGAGCTTCCAGCCAATTGTTCTGATAAACACTTCTTGACAGGATCACGCACATTCACAGTATCAGAGTTTGAAGTATTCCGTGTCCATAATTGCGCACCTACGAAGAAAAGGAAAGCGATATGAACCATCGATCGTAATCGAAGTACCGGTCCTCTTTCTCAACCCATTTCATGAGATTATATATAAAATCGTGCCCGCTCGATTTGCAGAATATCTACTACTCTTTGACAATTTGTAAATTTGGAATACTCTCGAAACAACCCAACCACGAAACAATTAAATAAATAGGGAATCTATCTAGATTATAACAACTACTTGCAGATGAAAATGGCTTTCTCAATTGTTTCTTTTATATTTTTGTTCTATTCTTGATGAGATTGATGAATCTTTATCATGGCCATTTTCCACCTGCTTACTATTCCAACAACAAGATGGTGTAGATGATTCCTTTTCTGAGACTTGAGTGCATCTATTATACTTCCCTTTTTCTCGCTGGCTTAGCTTAGCTAGAGTACTTCAGAAGAGAGCAAGTTCAAAAAGGGACACGAAACAATACTGCAACTGCAACAACTTGCTGATAGCTACTCGCATAAGACATGCATTACTATTGACCGCCAATCACCTCAAAACCCTGATACCACATATCAAACTACAATGCCTCCTCAGACATCAAAGGAAGACTCAAATGAAAGGCCTCCCACTCCACAGAACTCCCACGTACAGTTTTATTTATACATCTTATGTGTCATCGCATTTTCCATCGTTACCTACATCTTCAACGCAATGCAAAGCATAGAGAGCGCTCTCAATCCACCGCCGATGGTCGCCATTGATGGAAGCGCCACTTTTGCCCACGCGGAATGGCGATGACGTTTTGGACGCAATGTTTCCGCGTCGTGGACAAGCGTCAATGTAAGCTACCGGTCTATCTTGCCTCTAATAAGTACAATTCCATCGTTTTCGATCTCTTTTTACTGCTCGCCTTTTGCGTTGCTCTCTGCGCTCTTCTTTCTTTTACTTTCTTCTTTTGAATCTGTGTTTGTACTTCTTCTGGCTGGGCCAGATTCATTTTATATTGAATGTCCTTACAGGCTTGTGTCCACAATCATAAACTCGTCTTATTCGATTTAGTTCGAAGCTTGCAAAGGCTGAACGACACCTTCGAGTTCTTCATCCTCTTTTAGCATAGAAAGAGGACAGTAAACGGACCAGTTCCTTCGGTTGATTTACCCAGACCAAGTGACCGCAATTGCGAATCACATGAGTTTGACCGGAAGTGAATTTGTTTTGCTCGCAAAACGAGACCACACGGTCTGCACCATATATGTCACAATCTCCAAATATACCTAGACAAGGAGTGGAGGTCAAGGGCATCATTGGAGTTGTAACGTCTCGAATAAACGCATTTTTGTTTCGATACAAGCATAGCCTGACACTCCACTGAGAAAGGAGCTCGCCGGCTCTGGGGCACTGTTTGGGTCCACATAGTGGTTCTTCATTGTGCGTTTCATGAGTTGTTGAGCACCATAGTCAGCGACCGACTGAAATGGCAATATCATTGCTAGACTAGCCATGCCCATATAGAGAAAGTTGACCCAACCACCCTTTTTCGCGTTGAATTTCATTACATTGATCTCCATATCAGACCAGTCCGATCCCTGTGCTACTGCCGTGGGGCTGAGTAATACCATCGATTCTACTTGATTGGGACATTTCATTGCATAATACTGCGCCAAGGCGCCTCCCCATGAATGGCCTACCAGATGGATTCGGTTGGCCCCATACCCTTTTCGAATACATTCGATGTCGCTCACCATAAGCCCCATGGAAATTTCCACCTGCTTTGAACCATCTCTAGACTGACCTACGCCCCGCTGGTCGAAACAAATGACACGACTGCAATTGTTAGCTTGCAACAAAATGCTCGCCAGATCTTGTAAATAATCTGGCACACCCGGACCTCCATGAAGCAACACCATAGGAACGGCAGTCAAGGTAGTAGACGCATTCGGTGTTGTTAAGTACTTGGTATGAAGGATGACATCTTTTTCTCGACTCGCCACCGCCATGGTTTCAATGGAAAACTTTGGAGTGAGGGATGCGACGACACAGTCCAGAACTTGGTCTAGTAAGCGATTCACATCAAACTCTGCGTCACTGGTAATTACACAGGCGGCCAAATTCTGCTGCGGACGAAAGTGAATGGACGAATTACATCCTGCTCCACCGCCCTCTTTATGGTAAATGGCCATGCCCTTGTGATGTCGTAGATGCAGTCCACACGTCATTTGTGGAATTTGCGGCGTCCACAACAAGTCCATTGACTGCTGATTCAATACTTTTCCGCTCATGAGCTCGCTCAAAAAGGATCCCACCGCCTCGGTTGAACCCATCAATCCTCCGTAGCTTCCTCCGTCCAAGTAATGGGACGGCATGCACCTGAACCTGCCGGATGCAGAGTCGATGCGTTTGCTTGTAGATAGCCACGTGGGAACGAGAAAGGGGGTCATGATTCCCAGCATGGCCATCTTCTCACATGTCCTACCTGTATGAGCGCATTCTTGGGGAAAGTTGTGGTCAAAAGTTCTTCCTTCCCTGGCCAGAGTAGCGCTTGGCAAATGCCACCAAAATCTGACATTGGTCTCTGGCTGACAGTCGCCAATACCTTTCCCAATATCCAGTAGCCCACATTGCTATAAGCATAAGGGTAGGGCGGTGATGGTTTGGGCAAATTGTTTCGTAGTATGTTCAATAGCTTGGTGTCCTCATCAATATCGTCATCCATCCCATCGGCTGGTCGAATCCAAGCAAGAGGCAAGGGATTGGGCATGCCGGCTGTATGGCAAATCAATTGTTCTACAGTGCAATCATTAAAGACCTCTTGCCAGTCTTTGATTGTGATAATTTAACAAATTCGTGTGTCGAGTCGAAGTTTGCCTTGTTCGACGAGTTTAAGAATGGCACAAGCTGTAAAGAATTTGGTGATGCTGTACAAATTCCCCACATGATTGGTGGTGATGGGATCATCGGCGAACCCCACAGCTCCACGATACAAGACGCCTTTGGGCGATGCCACCACCACTTGCACCCCAGGGCAACCCTCATATCCTGCCAATATATCATCTAAGTGTTGCTGCAACCCCATGTTCTATTGTATAGAAAAGAGTGAAGTTTTGATAAGAGATCTTGAATCATCGTTTTTCGGTTTTTGGATCGTGTTCTTATTCCGAGAGGTTCTCGTTCCAATACGGATTCTGGCGGACTATTTTGATCTGGTGAATCGTATCCGGCTTTCTGCTATTTTATGCGCTTGTTGATGCACTAAGTACGCTGTGGTGATGCATCAGTGCACTTTCCTAATTAGATGGATTGTTGTTTTGTGGTAGTCTGTCTTTACATAGATGGTTTAATTTATCAAAACGTTGCATATTTTTGCCTGTCTAAGATCATCAACCCAAATCTCATTTAGAGATGAAGCAGAAAGCTGTACACTTTTAAAATAGATCCATCTTACCTATTTTTCAAGTTGAGAACCCACGCTAAAAGATACATTCAACATTCTCAGCTCCATAATACCTAGATCGATCATACCATACCGTGTGTTTGAAAACAGGAAAAAAATTGATATTGTATTTTTCAAGTTGATGTTCCAAACAATTGTAGATACGAGAACCCAAGCTAAAAAATCTCTACATTCAGCATTCTCAGCTCCTTAAAATAGATCGATCATGCCAGGGTGAGATGAATTTGTATTTTTCAAGTTGATGTTCCAAACAATTGAAGATATGAGAACCCACGCTAAAAGATACATTCAACATTCTCAGCTACTTATTACCTAGATCGATCACGCCAGGTGAGATGATATTGCATTTTTCAAGTTGATGTTCCAAACAATTGTAGATACGAGAACCCATGCTAAAAGATCTGTACATTCAGCATTCTAAGATCCAAAACATTTTTACTTTAACTTAATCTTCTCATAAATTTCGATTCGTGCAAACAAACAAAAAGGTAAGAGTACCATGCCCTTTCAAATGAGTTATTCCATTAATCTCTTCTTCGCCTTTCTCATTACTAACAAAAAGGAATTAAAATTGTTTTATGTAGATCCCTAATTTTACACGATGAAGTCCACCACTACCCAACGAGCCTTTTCTTTAGCGATTGATGCTCTCGATAGTGAGCTAGATTCTAGTATCACTAAGATCAACGACAAGCATCAAGCTCTCAAGAAACAGCACCAACATCTCATTGACCGTCAAGAAGCCCTAGCACACAAACACGGAGGAGCAGACATTAAGCTCTCTGATATCATCCGTCTCAATGTGCGCGGCACGAAGTTGTTTGCTCGCAGGGATACTCTCACTGTTGTCAAGAGCAGTCGCTTGGAAGCTCTCTTCAGCGGTCGCTGGGAGAACCAGCTTCTCCGTGATGATCAAGGCCGGGTCTTCATGGATGTTGATCCGAAGTCATTCATGAAGGTCTTGGAGTACTTGTATATGGTGAAGATATCGGAAGATGAAGATGCACTACTACCCATGCCCGAAGTCGATGAATCAAAGAAGGACATGTTTGATTCATACTTGGACTTCTTCAAGCTCCGAAGCGAGGGGAAAATCACATCAAAAGCTTCTCTTCCGAGTCAGACATCGGTAGTATCCACTACTACAGACCAGAAGGAAATGCTTGCCAAAATGAAGCAAGAGCTGGATACTATTCAGAAGGCGCTTGAAAATGAGGAGTCCTTTGTTACCTTCTTCACAAAAGATCACAATGATGAAGATAGCGCTACCGACGAAAGCTTCAGTAGCGATATCTCTTTTTCTACCTCACACAAGAGCGATGATCTCTGCAGCAAGCCTGAATGTAAGAGCCCTATGAGTAACGGTATTATCACTCTCTACTTGAATGGTGATATTGTAGCTTACAAACTCAGTACTCTTTGCGGAGACATGACCTCCAAGCTTGCTCAAGACTTGTCTGATAAGTCCTGGGTCCGTGAGCATACGATTGTGACCGAAGATGGCAAGATGTGCATTCTTGTGGAGTATCCCGGAGCCGAGGTCAAGGCTTTGGTAGATCACATTCATCTAAAGAGCATTACTCCTGGTGGTACCACCGAAGGAGCAAAGAAGGTGCGACTGTCCATGGTGTCCGAGTACATGCCGAGGTTGATCATGTACCTTTATTGTGTTGATTCTGAGATGGTTCAATCGATCAGTTGTGCAATTGAGAGCACCATCATCACATCCATGGACGACAAATTTAAGATCAAGGAATGGCTAGCAAGTGCCGGGAAGACCGAGCAGCCGAAGCTACTATATCGTGCATCACGTGACGGGTGGTCTGGTGCTGACTTTCATCGTCTGTGCGATGGCAATGGTGCAACGATCACGGTTGTGAAGAGCAGGGATGGGTACATCTTTGGAGGGTATACGGATGTTGCATGGAGAACGGATAATGATTACAAGTCCTCTTCTGTATCTTTTTTGTATAGCTTGAAGAATCATGCAGGTATTGGTCCAGTGAAGATGCCCATTAAGAGTAACAAGACGGTACATGCGGTACACTTTAATCAAAGTTATGGTCCAGTATTCGGTAGTGGTCATGATCTTCATATTTGCTCGCATGCGAATGAAGGTGCTTCATCTACTAGCTTCATTGGCAATACCTATGAGCTTCCAGCCAGTTGTGATTCACACTTCTTGACAGGATCACGCCATTTCACAGTATCAGAGTATGAAGTATTCCTCATTTAAGAGTCCCAACTACAGTTGCCTGATTATCAAAACATGCATTTAGATTCGTGCTCAATAGTAAGATCTAAACTTATTCATATATTACACTAGATTGCTTGTTTTGAGTCATTGGGAGTGTTTTTATGTCAGCTTTTCATGTTCATGCATGTTATGATTTCGAATCTTTATCCCCAATCCAAGATGGGTAATAATCAGAAAAATGAAGTCTGTCCTCTCCTCCTCCTCGCATCTTCTTCCTTCTTCCATCCTCATCTTTCCTCCCACAACAGGCAAGCAAGAAGCAAGATGTGAGGATCACAAAACAACACAGCAGTAGTACCGTATCCTAACCAACCAGCAGAACTGCCTGCAATCACTCTTGGGCTCATTATAATTCAAATCTTAGATTGACAATGGCAGTAAAAGGATGCAGTTCGAAAAGGATCGAGTCTGTATCGCTCTACAAACCCAAATTCAGCTCCAAGAAAGGACCGAAAGTGAAGGCGTTTCATTTCATCTTCTTGGCTTGTTATTCGTATGTCGGTTATTTATGCCTTTCAACAGTTGGAGGTGAGTTTCAATATCTTATTCACACGCACATGCTACGCTCTTTCATGCCATTGCACTTGCTGACATTGCATTTATTCATCAGAGCCTTATCGCAAGTTTTTACTGAAGGCAGACCGTGAAGGATTCGAAGGTAAGATTATATTATTTCATTCGTCTAGATAGCAATAAATGACGCCTCCGCTGCTCCCACGTTGCACGCCTTGCGAATGTCATCATCTGATTTCTCCATCTCTTTCTTCATCTCTCTAACTTTTCTTAAATACACAGTCATGGAAGGAACAAACAAAATGCGGGCAGAACTGGAATACGCTTTTTCCGATATCAACAACCCCGACCGACCCCCTGAAAAACTTGGCTGGTTCGACTGGATGGACATGGACATTGAAGAACACGCCGACCTCAAGAAAAAGGAGAAGATCAAGAACGTCCTCGAATCGCTGCCCAAACATATGCGCGTGCCCAAAAAACACATGCCGGAATTCATTCCTATGCTGGTGATGGGTGTCATCGGAGTCTTGCACGCCTTGATTATTTTGATGCAATATTGGAATGTGAAGTTTAACGCATGGCTCAATTACAGCCCGATCGATATTGATCAGATTGAGATCCCAAAGGAGTTGATGGAAGTTCCGGATGATGTGGAAGAGAAGCTCAAGGCGGGGGTGAAGAAGACGTTTGGGGAGTTGGTCTATGATGCTGCGGAGGCCAAGGTCATCCCAGGGCATTTGCCGACGCATACCATGATAGTGGCGGAAGGAAAACCTGTTTTGCTTCCATTGTTGTATCTCCCTACGCTTGGACTCACATTTGAGTATCATAGGAGGAGATATACGTACACCGAAGCTTCGGGGCAATGGACCAAAATTCGGTGCAAGACGGATATGCCAACTACTTTCTTTGCGAGCTGGTATGGTTTTTCGGACCCGTCTCAAATTACTGCGAGTGAGATTCGATATGGGAAGAATGAATTCAAAGTGAAGCAGCCTACTTTCAAGGATTTGTACAAAGCGCAACTTCTGTCTCCCTTTACCGTCTTTCAGCTCTTTTGCGTTCTTCTTTGGATGCTGGATGACTACTGGCAGTACTCCTTCTTCTCCTTATTTATGATTTTGCTGTTCGAAGCTACTGTGGTATTCTCAAGAATTAAATGCCTTGGAGCCCTCAAGGGTATGAGCAACACATCCAAAAATGTATGGGTCTATCGTATGGATGCATGGACTGATATAGATAGCAGCGCATTGCTACCTGGTGATATTATGAGTTTGACCCGTCAGGCGCCACATTTTATAACGAGTGCAGACGGAAAGAAGAAATTAGATTTGGAGAATGATGGCGGAGATGTTGTTCCTGCCGACTTGCTTCTTTTGAAGGGTTCCTCTGTTGTCAACGAGGCTAGTCTGACTGGTGAATCTGTGCCGCAGATCAAAGATGGTCTGAGCGAAGTTACTGATGAAGATTTTTGTATGAAGACCAGTCATAAGACCCACGTCCTGTATGCAGGTACAAAAATGCTTCTATGCAAGGGTGTTGAGGTGATTGAAGCAGAAGAAGAGTCTTCGAAAGAGGAGGAGGATGGCAATGGCGGGTCTCCCGAAGACAAGCTTTATTCTTCTATCCCAAAGGCTCCTGATGGAGGAGCACTTTGTTTTGTTTTGAGAACAGGTTTCTTATCAGCTCAAGGAAAGCTAGTACGAATGATTGAAGGATCTCAGGAGAAAGTGAAAGGACATGAAAAGGAGACTGGTCTGTTGCTACTGCTTCTCTTTTTTTTCGCTCTGAGTTCGGCCAGTTATGTGTTGTACCACAGCTATGGAAAAGAGAACCGTTCCAACTACGAATTGCTTCTTCATTGCATCCTCATTATTACTAGTGTTATTCCTCCTGAACTTCCGATGCAAATGGCTCTCGCCGTTAACAATTCTCTCATGACTTTGATGAAGATGCAAGTATTTTGTACCGAGCCTTATCGTGTGCCTATTGCAGGAAAATTGGATGCTTGCCTATTTGATAAGACGGGAACCTTGACAACAGATGAGCTAGTAGCAGTTGGAGTCTGTAAGGCATCTCTGTCGGAGAAGAAGGGTAATAGTAAAGGGGAAGCGAAGTCTCTTCTCACACCAATGACTAAGATCAACGATGAAGCTGCTCTTGTGATCGGTGGATGCCACTCTTTGGTCTTGATTGAAGGTGAAGTGACTGGAGATCCATTAGAAAAGGCATCTTTGAAATCCATGCGATGGGCCATAAACAAGGACACAGGTCGTGCCAACCCCAAGGCAGCAACTGAAAAAAGTGATGGTGGTCTCGTCATTTCCATGCCCGGAGGATCCAACATCAAAAATATTGAAGTTCTTGCTCGTCATCATTTTAGCAGTAAATTGCAGAGAATGAGTTGTGTGGTCCGCGATGTAAGCAGCAGGAAGGTTTATGCAGTTGCAAAGGGATCTCCTGAAGCAATTGGAAACCTTCTCCGACATAAACCTGTTGGTTACGATGAGACTTCGAAGACACTTGCTAAGAGTGGATACCGTGTCATTGCTTTGTCTTATAAAGCTCTTTCGAGCGCACAAGATATTGAATCTGCGAAAGATACTAGGCTCTCTTGTGAAGAAAATGTTACTTTTGCAGGATTCATTGCTTTCACATGCCGTGTACGTCGTGATACTCAGATGGTCCTTGCACGCCTTATGGAGGGTGGTATGAGCGTCGCAATGATTACTGGAGATGCATTATTAACTGCTGCTCATGTAGCGAAAGAAGTTGGTATCTGCGATAAAGAAAACGCAGAAGATGTCATTGACATGCGAGGCATTCCACTTGAACGTGATGAAGAATTGAGGAATCTATTGGTGGAGCGAAGAAAGAGCCAATTGCCCCCTGATTCCAAGAAGAAAGAGTCCCCGAAGCCAATTCTTATTTTGGAAAAAGATAAATCGGGTATGATGTATTGGCAAAGCTACGACGATGAATCCCATGTTATGAACTTTGCAGCCTCTGAAGTTAAGGAGCTATGCAAGAAGTATGATTTTGCCACGACTGGTAAGAACCTACAGGCAGCTTTTGACTTTGACGAAGACACAAGGAAAGTTCTTGGATACTTCAAGATATTTGCTCGTATGACTCCTGATGCCAAGGAAACTGTGATTCAGTGCTTACACTCGGTAGGAGCTCTTTGTCTGATGTGTGGTGATGGTGCGAACGACGTTGGTGCTTTAAAGCAAGCTGATGTTGGTGTTGCCCTCCTATCCGGTTTCGGTGATGTGAACGTGGACAAGGGCGAAGATGGGAAGAAGAAGAAATCCGTTGACGGAAAGGATGATTCTAATGAACCACCTCCACCGGGAGCAATCATCCCTGCTGATAAAGTGGAAGCTTTGAGGAACGTGCCCACGTTTGTTGTTAAATCAAAGATACAACAACTTGGCATTGATCCCAGAAAGTATTCTGTCCTTACTGATCATGAAGATTGGATCAAGTTGTTTCAGATCAAATTGAAGGAAAAGACTATTGCAGAGTATCAGAAGAAAAAGACCTTGGCAGAGAAGAAGACCGACAAA
>Ga0306864_1000880_pt1 | contig 13006 bp, 10 predicted proteins | sample AntRauTorckE5430_FD_190448 | JGI IMG/M metagenome (GOLD analysis project Ga0306864, IMG submission 190448) | Saline lake microbial communities from Rauer Islands, Antarctica - Metagenome Torckler E5 #430 (v2) (version 2) | ecosystem: Environmental > Aquatic > Non-marine Saline and Alkaline >...
TCGGCGTGTTAATGATGTAGTTGCGAATAAAAGCTGTGAAAAATAAAAATAAAAATGAAAAGATTTTGAGAAAGTTGAGTCCCGTAAAAGTTCGAAGGGTGGTCGCGGTTAAAAAGAATCGGTAATAGAGTACACTGGTTCTGTAAGAACTTAAAGTTTTGGATTATTTTCAGAAAAATCATATGGGAATTATCTTACTTTGCCATCTGTCGAAGAGCGAGAGAGCTTTCTCTACCAGTAGAATCAACCAAACCTGTGAACAACCCTTCATCATCTTCCAGTAATTTCTTCGGAGTTCCAAACTCTCCAACCTTTCCATTATCCATGACAAGCACTACGTCATAATCCATGATTGTGTTCAATCGATGAGCAATGGTGAGCAATGTGGTTCCTTTGAACCGGCTTCTAATCATCCTTTGGATGAAGGCATCCGTCTCGGAATCAACAGATGCCGTCGCCTCGTCAAGAACAAGGACCCTAGGCTGAGAGAGAACTGCACGAGCCAAACAAAGAAGCTGTCGTTCTCCAACGCTAAAGTTGCGACCTCCTTCGTCAACATAATCATCCAGTGCCTGAACACCTCTTCGATCAGCATCTGCGATTTTGACAGTGACGAGGGCATCAAGGATTTCTTCATCAGTGGATTGTCCCCATGGATCTAGGCACTCCCGCAAAGATCCGGAGAATAACACGGGGTCCTGAGGGATGATCGTCATTCCATTCTTTCTGCCTCTGACATCACCAAGTCCAAGCTCTGACAGATCATGACCATCCAGGATAATCCTTCCACTATCTAGTTCAGCCAACCTAAACAGAGCAACTGTTATCGTACTCTTACCAGCTCCTGTTCTTCCACAAATACCTACACGTTGACCAGCATTCGCAGTAAAACTCATACCCTGTAGAGCAAGGGGAAGACCCGGACGATAACGAAGGCACACGTTTTCAAATGATAAATTCCCTTGCGAGGGCCAATCAGGATTTGGTTTCAGCGATTCTAAAGTTTCACTGGAGCTTTCTTGAGGTAACTCTGCCATGGCACGGGCTCTCTCAACTGAAGTCAAATTGGCTTCCGATTCGGAAACTGCTTGGGAAAAGAAGCCCAAGGTGATTGTGAAGTTCGAGGTCCAAATGACTAATATGGCAATAAGCCCAGTCTCAATCTTCAATTTGTCGTTATATGAAACGATAAACATTCCCGCAAACAGTACTGCAAATGATCCAAGAACTTGGAAACGAACACCCAACCAACGTTGCGCAGCCATAAAATTCATCATTGCACTGGTATTGGCATCAAGTACCTTCTTGAATTGCCCCTCAAAATGGCTAGCTTTTCCAAACACCTTAATTGTCGACGAGCCATCAATTCCTATTGTGAAATATATGATATGGACTGTTAGATATAGAACTGAGTGCAGAAAAAATCCCTGTCTTTGACACAAAGCTTACCCTCCGCAAGGTCAGCTTGAACAGGCGACCTTGACAATGCATCTAGACGTTGCAAGTCGACAGCGCTTTTGCGATAATATAAAAGTAACAACCAGTATATTGCAATGATGGGAGCAATGATGCAGGCGTTCCATGGTAAAATAGTAATCTGCAGGACTACGCCTGTGACAAACCAACCAATTGATATCATCAGAACTGTCATCGATTGAGATAAAGTTATATCCAATACTTCAACATCGTAGGTAAGTCTATTCAAAATTCGACCGATTGGAGTGGTCTCAAAGTAGGACATTGGAGCATGAATGACCCGGGTTGTCATGTCCAGGAAAAGTTTCTCTGAACATCGAGCGCCCCCTTGAACGATGTACAAGGAACGTGCGAAAGTTGCAGCAAAACTTATAATCAAAATGACGACATACACCTTGATGAATTCGATCTGGGCGTCCAATCCATCACTTTGTGCAGAAAATCTAATCCCAAATCTCCTGATTGATTCAAATTCTGCACTCGTCCAAGTGGCGAGCCACCATTCATTTGCGACATAAAACCCTCGATCGACGGTAAGGGCAGACAGCGTGACAAAAAAGAATACAATTCCACCTGCGCCTTTAAACCACGACATCCACGTTTGCAAGTTTGACAGTCCAAAATCACGTTCCTCTTCTGTCATGATTACTCCTTCTTCGTATTCTTTACGATCTTCTCTATCAGTGGCTTTCATTGATGCCTCGCTAGTGCTTACTTCGTCATGATCGTCATCTCTTTCCTGCACTGATGAACAGATACTTCGAACGGCTTCTCGGGCTTCCGCATCATCAGGTTCTGCCTTCAAAAGATCATGCCATGTTCCTGTAAAAGCCGCCTTTCCTCGTACAAGGACCAAAATAGTATCAACTCGACTCAGAAAGTGCGCTGCATGAGTAACTAGAACTACTGCACTTTTTGATAACAGAGAATGCGCGTCACCAGAGGAATCAAACAACCGCTCGAAAACAAATTTCCCTGTTGCGGCATCAAGTGCCGAAAGCACATCATCAAATAGTGCTATAGTCGGCTGTGCATAGACGCACCTCGCCAAACTGATCCGGGCCTTTTGACCACCCGAAAGTGTTACCCCCCTTTCACCGATGTCGGTGAGGTCATTTGCTGGTCCAAGCTGATTCAAATCGGGAAGAAGGCTACATGCTTCAAGTACCCGATAGTATAGCTCATGATCGAATTCTTTTCCAAATAGAATATTATCTCGCAACGTTGCGTTCAAAATAAATGGAGACTGAGACGCATAGGCCACACTACCGCACATAGTAATATCTGAGGCTTTTGAGGGTACATCACCAATGAGAGCATGCAAGAGCGTTGACTTCCCAGATCCTACCGGTCCAACAATAGCAAGTGTTTCAGATCGCTTCACAGCGAATTTAATACCTGAAAGAGTGAAAGATGCCTTGCTCAAGCCACCATGATCTATAAGACTGGAGTCATTACCATCATCACCTTTTACTGCCAACTCTCCTTGATATTCACCCACAGTGAACGATCCATCGTGCACTTCTAACAGTACATCGTTCTCGCCTTGATCCATGGCGGTGCCACCTATTAGAAAGTCACCATCCAGATTTGCATCTCTCGCAAAAAAGTCTGCAATCCTTTGGCATGCTTCAAGTCCCTGTGCGGCTTTTCCCATTAGCTTACCAGCATAATTGATGGGGAAGCGGAGCACACTGAATAAAACTAACGTTGTGAATGTTTCCGACGCAGATAAAGTGTTACCTCCATTTGCTAGGGAAAATGTTATAAAGGTCAACGCACATGCTATTACCGGAGTAAGAACGGTCATTGCCAGGGTGAGCCCTAGATATGCTAACTCCTTCCGTACAAAAACCATTTCTTTTTTCCTCGCATCATGCACACGCTTTAGAAACTTATCTTCATAGTGGTTGAGCTTACAAAATTTAATAGCCTGTAACATTGCAGTTGTAGTATCAACTCGCTTGTCTGTGTGAATTGCTCTTTTCCTGCGGATAATCATCATTCTTCCAACAACTATTTTTACAATTGGCACGAGTAAAAACATTGATACCATTCCAACCAAGGTAACTGGACCCAAGGTGACGAGAAGGAGGACAGTCACTATCACCATTGACAAGGGACACGACCAAATTAAGTGCCCCTCTTGCGCTACTTCGAAGAGCTTTTGGCAATCAATAGCAACCAGATTTGTCGTCTCTCCAGTCAAGAGATGTTGCTTTCCTTTGGAGGTAAGGTTTAGCATATGATGATAGATAGAGGCGGCCGTTGCCGCACGGATTAAAATTCCAGATTGAAAGCTAAGAAATTTTTGTCTCTCTTGAGCAATTCCGTCCACGACGGAACAAAGAAATAAAGCGATTGCAAAACCGACACCTCTGGTAAAAATATTTTGGTCAGGATAATTCTCAATGAGTCTGAGGAGATATTGGACTGCAAGCGGGTTAAAAGACTGCACCAGCACCGTGACTAATTGATAGTAACCTGCATACACATAGGTTGGTTTGCTTATGTCCCAGAGAACATGAAGAAGGGCTGCTCTTCTTGCTTTGCTTGCGGCTTTAATCGGATTTTTGTTCTTCTGTCCTTTCTGTTTCTCGAGCATTTCTTTATTCCTCTTCTCAAATAAAACACGAAATCTTTCTTGTAAAACATCCGCTTCCATGTAAGGAGGAACGGCGAAGAGATCATTTTGAGACATCTCTTTGGGAGAGCTGAGATCATCATCTAAGTTTTCACGCTTTGAGTCAGGACTTCCATTGTATTCCAAGCGTTCCGTATGTAATTTGGCTCCTTTCTTTAGGATCTCGCCCATGTATGGATAGAATAGGCTATCGCATATCCTCGTCAGTAATTTCTGACGGCTCGGGTCGTTTTCAGGCCAATACTTCATTGTTCTAATCTATCTACTACCGATGAAGATGCACTTAATTGTGATTGAATTGTGACCACTACTGAAACTGCAACTAATGGAGTAAAAGAGTTTTGATTTTCGATGTTTCTTCCTGTTTCTTCCAAAGAATTTTAAGAAGACAGACGTGGAAAGAATGAGGGAATGACGCGTCGGTCTGTCCGCAGACCACAAGCTATAAAATCAGTGGTATCTTTCTCATTTTTAATTGCAAAATACAATAATTTACCATGTATCCCTTCCATTCAGATGCAATCAAGAAGATCATCACAAATACAATCCTATAACTCACTACTACTTTGTTTGCAATTCAGAAGTCCAACTCCAGAAACATGATTCAGAGCCGCAGCAAAAGTGATGAAAAACAATGCTGCCAAAAACCATCGGCGCCAAACGATCCTAGTGCCACCTTCTTCGTCTTTAAACGAAGGCCGAGCCTCAACTTCCATTTCATTCATTCTATTGAGATTATTTTTGTCTACGGAAGAATGGTCTATTGTCTGTCCATTAACCCTTTCTGAATTGGTATTTGGAGATGCAGGTCTATTTATATCAGTATTGTGTACATTTCTGTTCATCATCTTGGTGTACATGACCTTTTCTTTCTTACGATAAAGTTTGACTCTCCTATCATGATCTACCTTTAGCTTTTGAACATCAATATTATCTTTCTCCAATTCTGTTGCAGCATCTAAAGCCATATCACTTTCTTCGAATGCTCCGACACACATTGCTGCTTTAGCCGCCCTACATAGCGCCTTGACGTTATTAGGGTCAAGTTTAATGGCCTCAACTGCAGCATCTCTTGCTTTAGTATAATCCTTATCTCGCAAATGCGCTGCTGCGATATTATTGAAACAGTCCACTAGCAATGCAACTGTGTCTCCTTTCAGCTTCTCATAATTATTGCTTGTGTCCGCATTTAAATCTTTCACCAGCGATACCAACTCATTGCTTGATCCCTTGTATGCCTTTAATGATTTCACTTTACCACATCCACCACGAGGGCCAATCCATTCATTGATGTAGTAATCATTACCGATAGACTTTAATTGCTTTGCAACCTTTAAACGGAACGTGTAACTTTGATCCTGTGCGATGGACTTGATGCTTCTCAAATAAACTCGATATATCACATCTTTTGATGCTGGAAGATCAATCGATCCAATTCCTTCACAATTATTTTTCCGCCCATGAGGATGAGCATACTTGGAATGACAGCGAACTATTGCACAAGCACCCAAAGAGAGGAAACGAATTGCCAGCTCGAGACCTTGTGGCACATCTCCATTTCCCAGTTTCATAATGAAATCCTTTTCCTGCATGAATTTAACAAAATTTTTGTCATCAGGATCTTTATGATGTAAACTTGAAATATTAGATTCCTCTTCAAGGATGCTATCTTGTCCATTATAAAAGAAACAATCAAAGTCTATGAGGAGGTAATCATTCATTTCTCCTTCTTTCTGGTCGGTACTTCCTTTGAAATCTGGGTCAACATCGCACTCTCTAAACATTCCACCTCGATCAATGACCTGCCATGTTCGTATTGAAATATTTCTAGATGATGAGATGAAATCAATTTAATAGTAGTCGCATGTAGTACAGTGCAGACTTCGCGCAGATTTGGGCATGGCTTGGTTTAACATAGCTAGTGGCCTACCGTACCTTCATCCTCAGATCGGCCCCCATAAGATCTTTCCATTTATCATGCTCTTTCAGCGACGATAGTGAATCATCAACATCCATCGTTTCACTCTGTCTTATATGTGTTGTCGGGTGCACCAATCTGTTTCGTCAGCTTTACTTGCGACTTGATTTGTTTTTACTGTCGTGTTTTGTGAAGTTTTGTGTTTCATTTGTAAGTTTCGGAGAAGAGACGGACAGGAAGGAGCGAGAGAAGGGAAAGAGCGATGAGACAAACAAAACATCGCGCGGGAATCTTGGAATTTTCGACGAAATTACAGGAAAAGGAAAAGATTGATACCGAAGCAGATGAAGATAGGCAATTAGCTGTAATTAGAGGACTATCTTGCGAGAAAGCTTTCCTCATTCTTTTCGACTAGAACGAAAACTGAGAACAAAGTTATCAACGATTACTCCAGTAGATAAAAACCCACGTTGTTTTTCAGATTTTGGAAATCTGTAGCATCTCGAGAAACACGGATACAAAGATTTTGGAAATCTGTAACATCTCGAGAAACACGGATACACAGATCATGATTAATGACGTCAGCACCTTCAACTAACTCATCTCTCGTCTCATTTTTTTGGCGAACTCCGAACTCAACATGAACATAAAAATCAAAATTTTCTCAAGGTCAAATTTCTGTGAAGAGAAAATCAATCTCATGACTCGCAGGTGGTATTACTCGATTCTCTTAATCGTAGCTTCGTCGACATGTGTCGCATCATTAACTAGGGATACTACACTATTCATCCCTGGGGCGGTGAAACGTCATGCTAGAACTAGCACTAGCACAACAAGCATCTTTAGCAGTAAGGATCCTTCAAACTTGAGCACGGAAGACCTGAGAAAGATTGCTCAGAAAAAAGGATTCGATACAAATGGTATGGACCGATATGGCTTAGAAATGATTGTTGCAGAATTCGAGAAGTCAGCAGTGAAATCTCGACCTCGGTTAAACGCGAGTAGCAAGATGAACGGGCAAACACCTCAAGAATCAGGTGACTATATGGCTCTTCCACAGTCAATTTTCACTGATCAGCCCAATGGTTCAGCATCAAACCAAAGTTCAAATGGTTCAATCATTCAAAGTGGATTCATCAATGGATATACTTTCACTTCTGATGAGGCTGATGAGGTTGACGAGTATGATCAAAGCAGGTATGAAGGTGACATCGAACAACAATACAAAAGACCTACCAAGAAAACGAAAAAGTTTTGGTTTACAAAGGACTCTTTCAAGGCAGGTCTCGTCGGTATGCTAGTGGGACCTGTTGCTGTATCGCCAATCACATATCTACACAACTATGTATTCCCTGGAGATGTCGTCACAGACCAATTGTCGCAATTTGAATTTGATACCTTAGCAGGAGGTTTTGCTGCCGCTGGCTTTGCTGTACTTTACCGTCATTTCATCAAAGATGACAAAGACGAGACGCTTGTAAGTTTCAATTTAGAAGTTTCTTCTATATAGATATGTTACAATGTATAGCTCACCACATTCTGTAAAGGCCAATGGCTGTGTTGGAGCCTCTGTCATTGCAAGAAGTTTCAGCAAGATACAAGTAATGTACTACTGCGAAAATCTAATCTGTGGGGAACCATTCACAATCATGGATTGGAAGATGTTACAGCAATTAGCACTGAGTATGACAGAGAGTTTGTCTCTTTTTGGGGCAGTTGCATTGGTGTTGGAATCCTTTTGTGACAAAGGCTTTATTTCGAGAGTCAAAGTAGAGTCAGATTAATTTTCTTGAAGAAAGAAGATATAGCAATCACAGAATAAGTATGCAATCTTCTCCATTCTTGAAATCGAACTCACATAATTGCGATGTTGATTACACGATTATCAAGAAACGAAAAGAACAAAAAACTATTCTTCTTCATTGTCATGTCATTCCGTCGCACGAACATATATAAATACTTATTACCCTCAGCCTTCTTATTTGTGAGTAATGCGATACAAGATACCACAGGCAACACATCATTAGAATAATTCGAAGCTCATACTGTTCACGTGTCATACTGAACTGAATACAGGTGACGGTAAAAGGAAGCCATACCAGACAAAGTAAGATCGAACAAGATCTGTATTGTTAATACACAACTAGACATTAGTGTTTGTGACACAAGAACACGCCAAGAAAGGAACCCATAGTACTAGATACGCGCTTCTATTGTGCCAGGAGCTTGCCCTTATAAATTGATATGGCTAGGGGCGAGGTTCTCTTCTTGTTTTACGTGTTTTTATTCATTTTTGGGTTTTGTGGTTGTGTTCTTGTTGCCTTTATTCGGTTTAACGATTCCTCCGTTGAGCTAGATCCTGCGAGCATAGAGATCCCTTCTTCAGGAAACACGATCGCGGAAGAAAGGAACACCTTCATTTTGGAAAACGTAGTAATAAAGAAAGTACTGAAGAATGGTGGTGATAATGAAATTATGCTTCCACGCGAGGTAGGACCTTCTTCAATAACTGTCACAGATCTGACAGATATTGAAGAAGGCAGTGGGGATTCTGAAAAAATAGAGAATACATTCGAACGCCCATCAGAAACACGCGTAAAGGAAAACTTACTGATTGAAAAATCTCTGCGAGATGGCGATAGCACCTCATCCTCATTACATTCTCCTAAACACTGCACAATTTGCATGCAACAATATATTGATGGTGATGATATATGTTGGTCAGCAAATAATAGGTGCTATCATGTTTATCACTTGAGTTGCATAACTCACTGGCTACTTGAAAACGACAACTGCCCAACTTGCCGTCAAAACTTCTTGAAGGATGGAGATGGAGCGGCTATTCATTCATCTGAATAGTATAAAATACAACAAATTGCTTGTGATTCTGATCACGAATCGCCAATCAAGACACGAAGAGAAAATCTGCTTTCAATGAATTACGTACTTAGTTTGGTTGCGTTCACAGCTCTATCATCTCGTATTGATAGCACTTTTAGCCGAAGCATCCATAGTCCGCTCCGAAACACTTGATAAAAGGCAAATATTCTCCACACATTCTGCAGTCCAATATTTTTTGCTCCCCCTAAAATTGCAGATTTTAGCCTCAGTAAGAAATATGGAACTGCGAAGAAAAATGCGCTGAAGCTGTTTTTCAAAAATCCCAAATCTTTTCTTGCGAGCAAGAGCCCTTCACCAGAACAAACGACGCCAGCAAATGCACAGAATAAAGCAAGATATGGCGTAGTAGAGTTGACACTTGCAATGACGGCTGCATCCCGAGAGAAAAAGTGGCTGACTAATGGCATCAAGGACACTAACCCCATCAGTACTAATCCGAATACACCACCGGCTTTCATGAAATTTGAAACTGTCTCCTTCATGACTTGAGACCGTAGTCTTAGATCTTTACTGTACTCATGTATTCCAGGAACTAGACTTTGAGCTGTTAAATTGAGAGAGTCACACATTGGAATAAAGCATAAAAAGAATGATAACACTATATGCTGTGCTGCCATATCAGCTGTTCCAAATGCGCAGGAAACAACATGACTCATAGCAACATAACCCGAAACCCTCCCTATAGCAGTAGTTGTGACAGGAACCATATATTCAGAAATTTTGCTTGCAATCTTCATAAACTTCGGCATCCTGAATAGATCACGCATCTGAAAGTGATTATACAATATTCCTCTAGAAGTAATAGTATTTTTGCTATATGAAGATCCTTTTGGCTTGGAACAGAGCCACTTGATGGACATGGCCAGTGCAGCATATTGCGAAAACACTGTTGCCCAAGCAGCTCCCGCAGCTCCACCCAGCCAAGCACCAGGAAGTCCAACAAATATCAGATCTCCCAGTAAATTTACTAATGCCGCAGCAACCATGACGAGCAATGGACTAAGTGTATCTTTCATTCCCAAACATGCCGATTGTGCAACTCCAATGAGAACTGCAGCAGGCATTCCTAATGCCCGTATTCTAACATATTTCCCCGCGGCATTCAGAACCTCCATATCAATATTATTTTGCTTTCCCAGTATTGCCTTTATAAAGAAGGTGGACGACGCCCCGAGTCCAATGCCAAAGATGATGCCAACAAACATTGCCATTTGTAGAGCTGTGATAATTGTGCGTATAGTTTCCGTTTGATCTTGCGATATTCTGTCATTTTCGTAAGCAGCTGCAACTAAGTTGGTTGTTGCAGTATACATGAATGACTGTACCATTGATGTTTTGTTGCAATTATAAACAGCGTTTGGGATTCCGAACAGAAATGTTAGAAGATGCTAGACCCAATATCATTACAAATCGAGCTGACGTGCACAGCATGCACTTACCACAAGCAATGCGCCATCTTCTGTGATTGTAATGGCAGGGTTAAGTGCCGCCTGCTGAGAAGTCCCAGCTAATATTCCTACTGCACTTGTGTCAATCAATGATAACAAGGGTCCGCAGAGCCAGATGCCAATGGCTGGAATGGCAAAGAGTATGATTTTCTTCACGCTTGGCGCCTCGATGGATTTGAGTAACGATTTGTTCCTTTCCTTGTCATCATCATTGCTGGTATTAATTTCAACGCCATCATCTTTATCTCCCTTGTTTCCAACGCATAATTCATCATCCGCAGAATCACTAATCGTACTTAGCAAAGTTATTGGTGAAGTCAATTTTCTTGTCAATAATGGAATTCTTGATGGTACGTGTGCTCGTAAGCTCCTACTACCACTAATCGTAGTACTTGCACTTGTTCTTCTATTAGTAGTAACAGTAGCAGGATGGATCCTTCTCCCGCCCTGGAAAACAAACGCTCTCACTTCCTCGCAAATCAAGGACGTGGTTATTAAAGATACGATAATCAATAGCCTCACCATGGTATCCTTGTTTAAGAAGCGTATTTCCAGGGGGCGTCCCAGTAATAAAGTTAAGTCTGGGCATGAAGTCGAACAGATTTATGATTTATTTCAGAGAAGGTGACTACATTTTGGTCAAACTTATTTTTTAACAGCATTGAAATGTGTCGAGTATGACGTCATCCATTAATCGGATCTCTAGTTTTGTGCATTATTCGCAATTAGCATTTCATCTTGATTGCTATAAAGGATATCAGTTGACACAACGACATCTAAACATGAAGCTCGCGTCATCCTCTCTGTTCTCCCTCCTGGTTAATTCCAGAAAACCTCTTGTTTCATCAGCGTACGCCGCATCATCTCTCAACTCCGCGTTCTCCAGAACTTCTTTCTTGGTCAACAGACGCCAGCAAATTCACATGCCAACCACTCGTCTCTTCTCCGCAGGATTAGACACTTCAATCCTTGATGACATTTCCATCACGTTGGAGGGTCCAGAGCTTCCCCCTATTGCCGCAGGATCTAAAAGATTATTCCTAGTTCGTCACGGTGAAGTAATTAATCCTGGTGGAGATAAGCCTGTGTATTACGGCTGTCAAGATGTAAAACTATCACCACTGGGAGAACTTGAGGCAAAGGTAAGATATCCAATATTGAATATTCAATTTTCAATGGGAAACAATATCGCACTTTAAAAAGTATTGCATTATATTATCAACCGAGCGCACAGTATATTTTAGTATAGGACTAATATTATATTTCCCCCCTCCTCGCTCCTTCCTTGTTAACAATTCAATCACTGATATTTTAATAGGCGGCAGGGGCGTATCTGAAACAATTCAATCTTCAAAACGTTGCCTCAAGTCCTCTCACAAGAGCAAAGTTTGGAGCTAATGAGATCTTATTAAGGCAAGATAATCTTATGAATGAACAAGAAATACAACCATTTGAAGGATTCACTGAAATGGATAGAGGGGCATGGTGTGGATTAACGATAGATGAAATTGGCAAAGATATGATGGCTCGTTTTGACAAATGTGATGAAAGCGTTACGCCCGAAGGAGGAGAGAATTATCCTGGATTGAAACAAAGAGTTCTTGCTGCAAGGGATGAATTATTAGCGCTGACTGATGAGGGCAATGCTTCTGCTGTCGTTTCTCATCTCCAAGTAACTAGAAGCATGCTGAGTGATGCAATGGATGTGAGCGTAACAGATATGTCTACGTTGAAGGTCGCAACTGCTAGTGTGAGTGTTGTTGATTACGATACTGCAACTGGCACGCAGACAGTTCATTTCCAAAGCTTTAAACCAGAAGCAGGTCTTCAAAAGAGTTTCGACGGAGCGAATTAAAAAAACGTACGATGTAATCATGAAGATCCCATGAAAGATGATATTTCAACAATCAAAACCAAACAATCGTGACGCCACCGAACTACAACGCGATTTGCTACATTATTGTAACAGGATAGGGCATGGTTATTGAGTATTGATATTACGGCCGATCGATTTTACGCTATCGTAGTATGGTAGTTTGATTTTTGGTCGTGTTGTTGCAATTGAATAAAGGGCAATTGTCTTCGAAATATCCATGACAGGCTAAAACGCTATAATCGACAATAGCACTTTTTATTTAGCCGCCACACAACACACGTCGTCTTCGGTTTGAGAAAGTTCAAGTACGAATGTGGACGCGCTCATGACTCACATAGGCCCGACGGTATAGTGCGGAGTGCGGGCCCCGCACAAAAGGTGTTCAGACTATGCTTACTACCAGTGTTTAAGTGATATGTACCACTCATTTTTACACAATTGGACCAAAATTGACCCCTTTTTGAGGGGTCTGTAAATCATGAATACATAGTCATTTCGCCTATTGTCTCGCACTTACTATAACAGTTATATCTGCTGAACACATGGTTATATTGAAGTTCGTTGAAATGATATTCTTCAACATTCTACCAGATGCTGAAGTCAGCTTGTTTCTTAATTTTTTTTTGAGTGGTACATATTGATTTTTGAGATTTTACCTAGCACTTTGTCGTATATTATTAAATCTATTTTACACAATTCAGAATTTCATAAATCATAAAATCTAGATGTAGATTGCATCACGT
>Ga0306864_1000881_pt1 | contig 13002 bp, 13 predicted proteins | sample AntRauTorckE5430_FD_190448 | JGI IMG/M metagenome (GOLD analysis project Ga0306864, IMG submission 190448) | Saline lake microbial communities from Rauer Islands, Antarctica - Metagenome Torckler E5 #430 (v2) (version 2) | ecosystem: Environmental > Aquatic > Non-marine Saline and Alkaline >...
AGATGTATAAGTATATTTGTTAACGTTGGTGTATTGTGATGACATCATTTACAATGTGTATTGAAGTAGATCTAGTTTGTGTTTGCAGGATTGTAGTTTGGTGTTTGCTTACGTTTTAATTTTGTGTTTTTCCCGCGATGAAATCACCTAGTTAATTTAATAGGTCGCGACCTATTTTGAACGCTGGTAGACATAAGTACGCATTTTTAAAAATTTACTTTAAGGTTCGAGTGGATTCGCGGGAAGTTTATTGCGGACAAAACAATCAATCAGACAAAATCAGATTGTGTAGGAAACACTGAAACAAAGGAAATATCAAATATCACGAAGAAATTGACAACAACTGAACACTGAACAGGCTACGAAAGAATTCTGCGAGCGAACTTGAAAGAGAAGGCGTAGTTTGTAGATCAAAAAATATTAAAATCTGCAATTAGTAGTGAGATAACAGATAGCAAATAGTGTGCGTTGAACAAGTATCACCTGCCATATTATAAAGAATGGATTTCGTTTTCAAAACAACCTCGGCTGGTCTATTTATTGCTACATCAGTGGCTTTACCCTCGCTGGACGGAGGGATGACCAAGCTTCAATCAATATCTTGAAGACACATATCCTACCTAAGTTGCTTGACATCACATGCGGGTCTCAAATAATTCACGATCAAAGAAGGAAAATCGTTCCTCTCGCAAAAGGTGAAGTTCTAGAACTAGGAATTGGAACAGGGCTCAACCTTCCGCACTATATTCCTGGCAGAGTTACTAAAATTGTCGGTGTCGACCCAGCTGACCACTTCTGGAATTCGAAGAAAAGCCAGCAGCGCCGGTTGCACTCTGATATACCTATCGAAAGGATTGAACTTTCTGGAGAGAACATACCCCTACCAAGCCAAAGTTTTGATAGCGTTGTTGTCACTTACACCTTATGCACTATTCCAGATGCGACAAAGGCTCTACAAGAGGCGAAGCGACTGTTGAGACCAGGTGGAAAAATATATTTTTTGGAACATGGCAAGGCCCCAGATGAAGCCACAGCCAAATGGCAAAGACGTGTCGAACCTATCTCTAAATTTTTAGGAGGGTGTTGCCCAGGAAAAGATATTTTAAGTTTGTTTGAGGAGGCTGGTTTACAAATTGAGCAAATACAGCAAGAATGCGTACCAAAATTATGGTCGTATAACTATTGGGGTGTTGCGAGTGTGGAAACCTGACGAAGCTCTTTTATGCGTGTATTATATTGTAAATGTTAGATTATTCAAAATCTTATTTGTAACTTTAACTTGTGACGAACCTTGTCTGTACTATTCGCACAAATCATAATTTGATTATTCATCCATGTATAGTCAAACGACATGGTTCCTTTGAGTATTCTGTGCCCTTTGCACATTCATTCTTCATCTGTAACACTTTCCAGTCATGTCTTTTCATGTTGACGAAGGTCTCTCAGCTTCTTGTTCTTTATAGGCATTCAAGATTGCTTCGTGATATACTCCCCCCGCACTTATCAAAATACCATCCACATCTTTATCCATTTTTGCTCCAAGACCATAATCAATCAAGTTGCCATCCGTATCCGTCTGCATTCCACCAGCTTCTTCAATGATTATCTTTCCACAAGCATGGTCCCAAATCCATTCATGATACTCCTTCTTTGGCAACCTAGTAATGAATTCCGATCCCCCTCTCGCCACAACACCATACTTCACTTGGCTATCCATTCGACGAGTGAACAGAATATCTCCATCATCGTCCAATCTTCCATGAATCTTCTTGGCAATCGCTGTCACTTTCCCTTCAGGATCCCCATACTTCTCCACCCCAATGCAGAACCTAGCTTCCTCCAATGACAAACTATCCGCACCTCCGTCATTTCCAGTGACTTGTACCTTCTGTGCTCCTGTTGTATCACCATCATCCCCACTCGCCGCATACAATGGCAGCTGATAACACCCCCCACCTCGGCTAGCCACAAAGATACACCCACGCTCCTTCCCCGTCTCATCATCACCCCAGGCATAATTCTCATCACCGGCATCTGTGGGAAGATTTGGACATCCCAAAATCCCCATTATGGGCACCCCATCCTCAATCAACGCTAGCGCGATGCAATACTGCCCACCATCCTGCTTACCTCTCAAAAATCCCCTCGTCCCGTCGATCGGGTCCAAGCACCAAACCCTTGTGGTCAATCCAGGTTCTTGCATTCTTTTCCGAACAGAATCATTCAATTGACCATTGGATCCATATGTCTGCCCCAGATCAATACTTCTTTTCAGATCTTCTTCATTGTCAATGATTCCGTTCAGCCCAACTTGTTGGAACACTCGAAGAATTTCAAGTGATAGGTCTTCATCCAAATTTTGGCTGCTCTCTTCTGCAATAAAGACATCCTCACCTTCTTCAAGTTCCTTATCGAGGAGATTGAGCACTATCGCTTGTGCTGCAAAATCTCCAATGGTGACAGGGCTCGTGTCAGTTTTGGTAATGCCAGATATTTTCGAGAGGGAAGTAGTCGGTTGCAGACAGGTGGTTATTTTTGCTGCTTTGCGAATGGCGGCTAATGCGGGCGTGATGAGGTTGAGATTTGGATAATCATCAGGAAGACACTGAGAAGACAATGATGTGGATTTTTTGGTTGTTGCTGTGGATGTATATGGATGATTGCTGGGTTTCGTAAAAGCGCTAGGAGCTGCGAATGCATGCCCATGTGTTGCAAATATCAGCGTGGAAAATAATGCGGTGGGCGATGCAAAGGATAATAGGGCTGTAGCAGTAGAGAGCATACCAATGTTATGTCTTGATAGGAAATGAGTTGATACCATCATTTCTCTATGATGAATGGTAAAAAATAATGTCGAAGAACTGGACAAGATTTTTTCACGTGTGCGTATTCCAAAATTGAAAATATTCAGCTAGAGAGTAGGAGAGTAGAGAGGCAAGTTTGGAGGTTTTTGGAGGATAGAAACACGATTTCAATGGATATATCAAATATTAAAATATAAACAAACTGCAACCAGTTGCAACAGGAAAATGTGAAGAGAAATATGAAAAGTAATCAAATCAAAAGTACCATTCAACTATTCAATTAGAAAGGATGGTGCTTTAACTACCATACAAAAAGGTACCGTGCTTTTATCATCGCACATTCATCCTTCATACTTCATCCAAGCGCAGGCCCAAAAAATGGGACTAATAACCCAACAATATATGGATACATTTCTGATTTCTGGCAAAAATCAGGTTCACTTCTATTCTCATTCTCTTCTCTATTTTTATTTCTTTGGAGAGAGAGACGGAAGACGGAAAAACCAGCACCAACACCCAACATCATCAACCCTCTTCCATTCCACCCCTGTGTGCAGAATCATAGTCAAAGTCAAGGTCCATCACTGACCCATTATCCCAATCAAGCATGATTCGCAGAGTAATCCTCATTAACAAGTTAACCTTGGAAAGATTCGCTAATTTGGTCTATTCATTCTTCCGTCCTCCAGCCACACCCCAATTTGCACTGGCGCCCTGTTGCGCTCCAGCACCATCCACAGTCACAGTCACATCCTCGCAAACATCAAATCCAAGCCTAGCTGACTGTCTATGGCTAGCTGTGCCGAAGAGAAAGGTCACTCCTGGAAAGAAGAGAATGAAGACAACTAATCAGAACAGGATCAAGAAGAAAGCTCATATTATTGTAGATGGTAGAACGGGGGAAACTACCCTGAGACATCGGTTACCTTTTAATTGGAAGGATTACTTGCCCGGAAATTAATGGGAACGTTTCGTCTGATGATTTGATTCAACGGTTAGGATTGTTTAGTTTGGATTGCTTTCGCGAGGCAACTTTGCGAGTTAAATAACGCATGCTTGATTGTTCAAGAGGTTTCGCTCTCTGCTAGTGAAAGAGTGTGAGGTTGTTCTGTGCCGAAACTAATGTCACCCAAGAAAATCTATCATTCATTAAACATTTAGTAATAACAATCAAAGCAATTCAATGGAGCAATTGAGATTATGATTGTCTTTATACGTTACGGCTCCATGTAGATTCGAGTCCACTATTTGCCTGATCCAGAAATTCATTCAATAGACGGGGCGATGCTGCAGCATTCAAGTTCCTCCATACCATCTTGCTTGCCATTCCATCTCTTGCGCATCGTTTGAAGGTTGCTTCCACCAAATTATCCCTAATCTCTGCTTCTGGCATTAAGTTGGCGCAAACGCTAAGAAATGTTCCATACGTTACATGCGATGGTTGCACATGGCACGATGTTCGTACTTCATCGAATACCAGACATGCAATCTTGAACGCGGTCTCAATTGCTTTCGCATCATTCGGTGTATACGCACACGCGTTCAATACAGTGTTGTACGCGATCACGTTCGGTCGCGCTGCCTCATTTCCTTGGCGGTGCTGTTCTTCCATCCTCTGGAGGACGTCTACGGCTTTCACAGCCTTGTCCACCTCCTTGCTCCTCGCGATGCAGTTTATGACTGTCGTGTAAGTGTAAACATTGGGTTTGGCATGCTTGTCACCCATCATCTCCATCTCATCCAATATTTCCAAGGCGCGATAGGCAGATCCCTTTTCTCCGCTTTTGGCAAGGACATCGATTACGGTTGTGTAAGTTCTGGTATTGGGTTTGGCACGGATATCGCCGTTTTCATTGTATTCCATTTTCATCTCGGCGAGTATTTCTTCTGCTCTCCGTGCTGCACTGCGAGATCCGTTCTTTGCCCAGCAGTTCAAAAGCGCGTTGAAGATTGCAGTGTCTGGGCGAATGAGACCGTTGCCTGATATGGGATTGTTTCGTAGAGATGCTACTACCTCTTCGGCATGTCGTGTGCTTTCCCTTTCCCAATTGAATGCTGTGTATTGGAGTGAATTGGAATTAATGATAAGAATGCTGATAATGTTCAAATCATTTCTTCGTTTGGTCAATACTCACCCTTGATGAGGGATGTATACGTGGGAGATGTCGGTTTCACTTCAAGATCTCCATCTAAGTACCTATCTTCCATCCTCTTGACAATCGACTTTGCTGCTCTCCCAACCCTCTTCCCGCCATTGTTAGTGACAATGGACTTGCCTGCTCTTCCAACTGTCATTCCACCATTATTAGCATATGCCGATACCACCGTATTGTAAGTAATCGCATCAGGCTTCACACGAGTATCGCCATTGGCAAAACATTTCTCCATCTTATCCAAAATCAGACGCGCCCTCTCAATTGAACCCTTTTCGTTGCTGTTCGCCAAAGCTTTTAAAACAGTATTGAATGAATACGTATCTGGTTTCACCAATTCATCGGTCTCGCCCATAACTTCCATTTGATGCAATAGAGCCGATGCCCGGCTTCCTGCTCCTTGCACAGCATACGCATTCAAAACTGTGTTGAAACACCATGTATTAACAATCCTTGTCCTACCCTTGACATTACCACGAGTGCGCGTATTTTCCCGTTCCTGCATCTTCACCATCTGCATTAAAATATCTTCACTCTTCTTGCTAGCATACGGATCCCTTTGTGCCGCCTTGGCATATGCATTCAAAACAGAAGAATAACTAATAATATCCGGCTTGATCTTGTCATCTCCTGTACTCTCATACAATTCCACCATCGTCCCCAAAATTGCTTCGGCCCTTTCGGCATCAGCTTTATTTGCATATGCTTTGATGATTGTATTATAGGAAACATTGTCAGGAGTGACGGTTGTGAGTTTTCCTTGTTGTTGGAGGTCATTGAGTTTTTCCAAGATTGCTTCTGCGCGGGTTGGCGCAGTAGGTTCGGTGGACGTGCAGTGTGCCCATGCGTTGATGCATCCATTGATAGTTTCGATGGAGGGTGTCAGTTGTGGATGCGTTTGTAGAACATTGAGCTTGACTTTATCTTTAGAGCGGGTGGTGGACCTGTTCCTTTTGCTGTTGCTTTTACTTTTAATACCATTGGTTTGATCGTCGCTTATTTTCACATCTACTTCCCCACCAATTGCAGAACACTGATTCACCATATAATCAAGAATATTCTCAGCAGCTTGTGCCGCCCATGTCTCACCAGTTTGCGCAAGGGCATTGATGATGAGGTTGAAATTGAATCTACTGGCAACGAGTGAACCTTGGGGACCTCGTTTCATCTTGGCAAATAGTTCATGGGGCGTCTCTTCTAATTCCATTGAAACCTGCTGCTTGTGTTGTCCAGCAGATACCTTTGCAACCCTCCCACTCGAATTTCTTTCGAAAGCAGCAGCAGCAACAACAACGCCATCCTCTTGAAATAAATCCAAAATATCAAACACATCCTGAATATTGTGAATACGGATCTTCAAATGATGATCGATATCGTTGCGTTGTTGATAAATTTCATCCCTCCTAGACCGAATCCGTTCAACAGTCTCTCTCTGCGATGCAAGATCTACTCCCTCCTTTGCACTCCTCTCATTATCTTCCATTCCATCGCTATTAATGGAAGCACCTGCAGCAGCCCCAGGATCCGTTTTACAAGATCTCATTATTGAGTTGATCACTGATGTGTATGTGGAGAGTGCTGGACGGAAGTCACCCCCGGATATTTCTTGATGCAAGAGTTCCATTCTGCTCAAGAGGTCAAATGCTTTGGCAGAGCAATATACGGATTCTTCCCTTAGTTTCTTCTTCTTTTTGAGCAGTTCTTCCTCGTCTTCTTCACTGCGTTGATCATTGACATTATCGTTATCATTATCATTGCCATTATCATTGGAAGTATCACCTTCGTCATCGTCTAATAAATTCACACGATCGATGCATTCTGCAGCGGCAAAGCTCCATGCGTTGATGATACGTTCGTATATTCTTCCCGAGGGCGTGTAAAGTTCTTCCATTCTATCCAAGACGAATTGGGCCCTTTCTGGTTGCGGGAATGTGAGCCATTGTTCAATCAGTGATGTGAATGCCGCGGGCGTTGGTTTTTCGCTGATGGAGTTTGAGTTTTTGTAGGATTGTATGTTGGCTATTAGTTCCTGTTCTTGTTCTTGAGTATTTTCATAAGGTGTTCCTGAAGTCTTGATTGTAGGGGTGGGATATGACGCCGACGACGTGGAGTGGAGTCTAGATCGACTTGCAGTGGACTGATGATCATGACGTATCTTTGTGATGGTGAACGGATGCGCTACCTGGACATCTAACAGTTTGTGCATCCTTGATGATGACGAGAAAGCATCACATGCAGTGTCCTTTGAATACAGCCCAATGGCCATTAGGAATTGCAGCCAGGTTGATGTTTGGAATTTCATGATTCTATTCGAGAACTTTGTCTTATCTTATATTATAACACCAGCACAGTAAGCAGGTATCGATGATAATGCAGTAATTAGACTAGGAAAGAGGTAAACAACGGGACTATGGACGAACCATTAACCTTGCATTAACGAAGTTGAAAATGTTATGTTTTGCTTTTCTGTAGTTTTCTGTGTGTATTGGTGTTTGTTTTGGAGTGAGGGGTAGTAGTATCGTTAGGGTGAAAGAGAACTATTAAATGACTGGTTCGTGCTAAATAAATCAGATTCGTAGGGCGAGCTTGCCATAGTCACGGCTCCTGACTAAGTCATCCCGCGATAAATTCACTAGGTAACCAAAAGTTAGGGATATTTGGACTTAGTCAGAAAGCTAGTAAACTGTACGCCTGACTAAGTCCAAATATCCCTAATGATGATCGTTAAAACACCCACCAACAAAACAGAACAAAAACATTACACAAAAAGAATAAACATTACACATTATTTCAAGTGCAGTACATACTACGAGTAACTTGCTAAGATATCTAGAACCGACCTTAATCCAATGGTACGTGGAGGATCTAGACATGGCTCCGGGCCAAGGCAAATGAATGCACGGCATGGCACCCCTGGCAATAATAGGTTATCGAATAATGCTGGACAACAGCGAGTTGATTTTATGTTCTCTGCTGCTCGAACCAACAACAGTACTGCAGAGGCAGCCGAAAATGGTGATATTGCTGCTGCCAGCAGCGGTAAGTAGATGCGCAGCCTTTTGTAAGAGTATGGATGAAAAATCTTTCCAAGGGAGAAAATTGCGGATCATCGTTGCAACCGATCGTCCTCGACCCGGAAGAGATAGTATCGGCGGCGGCAAGAAGGTGGGGATGGCAAGGTATTGGGAGAAAGAAATTACCACTAAATGCTTTCGATGCGGGGGTGTAGGCCATATGTCTAATTCGTGTCCGAATGAAGTGATGGCGAAACCATGTCCGCTTTGTGCCAAGTCGGGGCATGATTCTTATTCATGTGCTTTGAATAGAATTTGTTTTAATTGTGGGATGCCTGGTCATATAAACAGAGAGTGCTTAGAGAGACGTGGAATGCCGAAGAGAATAGTCTGCGGTGCTTGCTTTATCAGCGGGCATCATAGATGGGAATGTCATGAAAAAAATCACAATATACCGGCTTATGGTGCGACATGCTTCGCTTGTTCCATAGATGGACATTTCATGTGTGACTCAATGAAATGTTTCTTTGGATTAAAGGGCATTTCTTGTTTTAATTGTAGACGAAAAGGTCATCATGAATCCAAATGTGATCGACCAGTTGTGGATGAGTGTGCAAGAAATAGTGACTTGCTGGTGACTGAGATAGAAAGAGCAGAGGCCAAGTCCCTTGAAGATGAACTCGAGGAGCAGCGTCAAAAGAGTAAAGACGATGAATCTGGACGCAGTAGAGGCAGAGATAGAAATTCCAGCCATCGCGACAGGAACAAAGCAAAGAGACAACCACCATCTCGCTTTAGGCCTGACCAAAGTCAGTCTTCCAACTACGGAAGAATACAAAATAGTAGTCATAGACGTGACCAGTCTCGAAGCCCTCCAGTCTCGAAGCCCTCGGCCAGGAAATAGCGATCAGTGTGGATATGGAGGAAGAGGAGGTCATAAAGATAGCTCGGGGGGCAGCAGTAGAGGAGGTGGAAACCGTAAAGATAGCTCCAGGGGTAGCAGTAGAGGAGGAGGTCACAGAGGTAGCTCAGGAGGCAGCACCAATGAAGGAAGACGAAACAGCTCAGGATCGAGGGGATATAAATAGATGAGTGATTATCTAAAGAACGTACTATGTTCGTATACTATCCAATCAAATGATATTTTTTAAAGTGTCTAAAATCACTTTAAGTTCGTGTGGCTTTGAAAGGCGATGATCTCCTCCGTCAACGATAATCAATTCTTTATCCTTACTAATAACCTTGTCATATAGTGCTTGAGAACTATCCCAGAGGATTTCTTCATCATTCTTGCCATGGATGAGTCTCAAGGGAACGTCAACTTTGCACTCACTTGAAAGAATAAACAATGATGCGGCCTGATGAAGGAATCTTTTGTGTATTCTATAGTATCCTTTTGTATCGTATTTAGTGGGCAAGTCACAGTATCCACTTGATTCCATTTGCTTGGATAGAAATTTGTCATTTTCTATTTGTTGCTGGAGTATATGCGTAAAATCTGGGGCAGATGCTATTCCAACTAGACCTTTAATACGACCGGCTCTCTCTATCATTAAAAGCAACATTAGCCAAGCTCCCATAGAGGATCCAATTATAATCTGGTCCGGCTCTTCAGAAATACCATCTAGGATATTGATTGCGTCTGACATCCATCTCTCTATGCTCCCATTCTCACTATCGGACCCTGAACTTTGACCATGCCCATAATAGTCAAGCGTTGTGAATTCAAGTCCATCTTTCTGACAAAAACCAAGTATTGCTGCAGATTTTTTGCTCTTCATAGTTGATTGAAAACCTGGAAGAAACATTATTCCAGGTGCTTTTCCTGGCTGATGCCAGTAAGCCAATCTCTCTCCATCTTTCACTGTGAGATACTTGGTAGGAGGAACGTTTTGAGAAGTCATGATCATCATTGTTCATTTATGCTTGCCCTTTTCAGTTATTGCGATTTGCCGAAGTGTAAATTCTTGAACAAGCTTTTATTGAAGCTGAGTGTTTTCTTAGCAATTGCCAATTACCACCGACTAGACGGAACAAATCTGCCAAGCTGTTGCTATTGGTATGCGTAGGTATGCGAATTGGTGAATTGCATTCATTGTTGCTTCCTTGCTTGACGCTTCGCGTCATCTTTTTCTCCCTCTTTTTCCTTTTCTTCCTATTCAAAGAGCCAGCCGAGAACATGGAAAATTAGGAAAACAATTATGTGAGTTGTTGAATTAAAAAATTACACATTAGTAACAAAGACAACACAAAAATACAGAGGGATATAATATATATACACAAAGCAAGAAACTACTCCATCCGAAAACTATCATGGTCCGGAGTGTTTTTTCAATTTTTTATGATTGTAGTGGTTTTGGATGTGATAAGAATTTGAATCTGTAAAAGGCAGCAAAACTTATTATATCTAGCAAAAGAACAGTAGAAACGCTGATCAGTACACAACAGTATGATCCTATACTTGTACTGGTATATGCTTTAATAGTTGAAATGGCCGTTCCTTTAATTGTACAAAGGCGCGATAGGATTAATTTGGAATCTTACAGATTAGTGTATTTAGATACAATAAAAGCATACAGCTTTATAAAAAATTAAAATATAAACCTAAAAGCAGCTAAAAGTACAAAACTTTCAATGTACAATAATCTTGATTGCATCGATGCACTTTCGGAAACATCTTCAATTTTTCCGTCATCACGCATTCCAACATCCATGCAATTGGCAAAGAACGTGGTAGTGGCGGGCCAATCAGAGAAGACACCGAGAACACCGACATCTTCGGCAAGGACCTGAAGGAGGGCAAACTTATCTCCTTCGGTGAGGTTGTTGGTTGCCACACTTTGCCAATACCAACCCTGGAGGCCGGGATCGGTTCGCTCGAGGGTCCAGGTGATAATGTCTAGGCCGTGGGCTTTGGCGGATTGGGTGTATTCGGAAGGTGCCATGCCGAGTCCTTCCGACAGCGCCGAAACCTCGGTGTCTACGTTTTCGGTGGTGTTCACCAACATCCACATGGGAGGGGCGACGATCTTGACGCCGTGGTCTTGCAGGCGCTGGTGCCAGGCCATGAATTCTTCCGGAACGAGACTGTACTCGCCGTCGAGGGCAACTGCTTGGTCTCCAAAATCGGTGTTCTCGACCCAGTAAATCACGTCCTCGTCGTTGAAACTCTGGGGCCACACATCGCTCGGGGGGACACCCGCGGTAATGTACTCGTCGATCATCTTTTGGGCATACGCCTCCTGGGTGAAGTCGCCACCAAGAAAGGGCATGTCGACGGAAGGTTCCTTGAGCTCGGGAGTGAATCTGGCATCGTACGATTTGAGGAGTTCGATGCTTTCCATGTGGGTCGGAATCTGGGGGCACGATGAAATGGACGAATACAAATCGGTGCGCCAGTCTGCGGTACCGCCGTAGGCATATTCCTCGGGAGTGCTTCCGTTCACGTCGCTGCTGGAGTCCATCTTGCCACACATGCTTTTGAGTTCCTCGAGGGTAAAATCCGAGGTGCAGCATTTCGGCGAGACTCCCGTAACCCATGGCGTCGTACACTTAGCGTTGAGTGCGGGGCGGGTGACAACATCGGTGGTGGTGTGCAAGTCACACTGGGAATGGCGACAGACAAGCTCGAGGTCGTTCGTGAACGTGACATCGCATTCGATGATTCCTGCTCCCTGCATTGCTGCGGCCTTGTACGATTCGACGGTGTGCTCGGGGAACATCATGCTTGCTCCCCGGTGACCGATGGAAAAGTCCGATCGACCAAACGAGGTCATGGAATTCGCGCAAGATGCTGGAAGAAACAGGGAGAACAAGTGAGGAAAATAATATATATTCGATGCGATGCGAGATCATCGTCATCATCACGATCGTGTCGAGCCGAGTCGAGGTCAGAAGACAACATCCTTACCGAGTTTTTCCTTCAGGTCGGATGGCTTCATCTCGTCGACGAGGTAGTAAGGTCGGCTTCCGAGGCTAATGATCTCGCTCGGCTGAGCAAAGACTACGGTTGCTACTGCCCCCAAGGCAGCCACGGAGATGGCGGAAAAGAGCATAGTGTGAACAAACGGTGTATTGAAATAATGGAGACATCATAGGAAACATTCTCGTGATTCCTTCGGAGAAGTAGAGTTGCGCAGAACGATTGTTTTGTCCACATCACTACCATTACAGATTCAGATTCATGGGGATTCGTTTTCGCGGATTCTAATAGATTCATGGACTAATAGATTCGAGTGGCAACGGTACTGGTTCCAAGATTCCCCTTCAAAATATGCAGGAATCATCAATTATAATTCTTCAAAGAATGAGAATGGGATCGCCGATGATGATTCATCATTACTAGTAAGGGCTAAGGGCATCTCCACGCCAACTTCTATTGGCCATACCGGTATTGGGAGGTGCTTTCAGTAAACTTTTTCTGACGTCACAAATGCACAATTTTTGATGTTTTTTGTAAAAAAGCATCTTCACGCAAACCAAAAAAATGAAACCAGTAATTTTGTGGATTAGCCAGTCAGAAGCATTTTGATGGTTCAATGCTTCTTTTTGTACTCCCTACCATCACAGCAGAGGCACAAGTTGTCGAGGATGTCGAGCTCGCCGTCACTCCTGTTGTTGTGGCATCTACATATGTAGAAGGTCAAGTGTACACGTTCAGTCGTTCGCTACCCTGCCACGAAGGAAGATCGATTGACATCCTTGAGACTCCTGCTGCTGCTGAGCCCGACGTTATGGTACCAGCCTTCCTCAAGGTGCAAGGTGTTATTGCAATACCCGAAAGCCTTCAGCAGAGTAACCACAATTCGGACTACGGTCAACAAACTACCAGCACCATCAAAATAAAATTGCCTATTGAAGATATATTCATTGCCGTCGTGTTCACGACACTGTGGAACGGCATTGGCTGAACCTTACCGGAGCAAGCTAAAAGCTAGAGCTAGATTTATTTAGCTTTTAGCTAAAAACTCCACCTTGCCGTAGAAAGCTAGATTTTGAAATGCTAGAGCTAGATTTACCCCGGGAAAGTCA
>Ga0306864_1000882_pt1 | contig 12997 bp, 12 predicted proteins | sample AntRauTorckE5430_FD_190448 | JGI IMG/M metagenome (GOLD analysis project Ga0306864, IMG submission 190448) | Saline lake microbial communities from Rauer Islands, Antarctica - Metagenome Torckler E5 #430 (v2) (version 2) | ecosystem: Environmental > Aquatic > Non-marine Saline and Alkaline >...
CATGGCCTTCAAGGCCATCTTACGCTTTGCAACCTCTCCGCTAAACTTCACATTTCTCGTCTCAAGATAATCAGATACAGCCTCTAGGGCACTGTCGAAGAATCCTCCCATAACTGACGCAATCAGATTCATCTCATCTGCAGATATCTCCTCCGCGGTATCTCTTTCACATTCTGCATCGGGTTCAACAGATACAGGGCTTTCACTCTGCAGTCTGGCTTCCGAAGAAGAATAGTGCTTACGAGAAACCGTGGCAGTAGGCGTCGTATCCACCGAATCATAGTGCGCAAAGGAATTGACGATGTTACCACGAGGCGTAGGAGTACCAGTCATGGCACTCATTGCAGGCGACCTTACCTCATCCATGGCAACGTTAGAAGGGAACGCGTTACCCGCGGTAGTAAACGCCGAAGAGAAGGCAGAATTAAATGATAAATCATCACGAGGTTCCTGAATGATTCTCGCCTTTTCATCAGTTGATACATTCAAATTTTCCACAAGTTCCTCCATTCGCATTGCATATGCCTCCTCAGCAGCAATACGCGCAGCAATAGCAGCGTCTCGTTTAATATGTTCAATTTGATCCGCTGTTAAACCACCACCTCCTCTGCGAACGGGAGCAGATTCCGCACCAGTTGCACTGAATCTATCCGGGGTCTGAACGGGAGCAGCATCAATTCTCGAAGGAGAAATCTTTTTTGATAGGTTGACCTTGGCAGCAAGGTTCGAAGCATACTCAACAGCACGTCCTCTACGAGAAAGGTTCGAGCCGATCGAATACTCATCATCATCATGGGCAGAGAAGTTGCTCAGAGTATGCCGAGGAACAATCATATCCTTGCGAGGAATCTGAATGTCACGGACGAATTTTTGGTCCTCTTCGTCCACCTCTTCATCAATCGCTGCCGAAAGCGGGGCAAATAATACAGAAGAGGAAAAAGTTCCAATCTCTGTTGCTCCATTGTTCTGCTTGTTCATGGGCTGAATCCCAAGCGAAGAGAGAGGCGACCGTCCGGATCTTCTCGATCTGTTCTTACCACTTTTGAAGGGAGACAGAGGATCAGACCGTTGAAGCAACTTCTTCATTTTAGGAAGTTTGAGAATATGCTGGGAGAGAATCTGAGCTTCTTTTCCAGTAAAACCCTCTGGTATCCCCACAAGAACTTCTCCGCAGAGAATACGCGCATCAGTTCCATCTCTAGCCATGACACTCGCTGTCATATCCAGATCGGCGAGGGAACGACTTGCAGAAGAGCTGCCCCGAGGCCTACAGAGCCCAACATACTTCTGATCACGTAAATTCTCCTCGGTCACATTTTCTGGAATGAGATCCACCAAATCTCCAATGGTTGCGGTAGCAGGACGATAATTGACACGGATGAGTTCAAACATTTTCTCAGTGGGTTGAATGACTAGAATGAATATGGTGTAAGTATCGTTGGATGGTGGAGAAACGTGCGGAACAAGGACGCGGGATGATCTATTTTTGGGCGGAGGCGTGATTCCTAGTCCTTCTCCTATTTCAGGCGAGTAACGACGAGGAAGCGATCGTTCTTTCTTGATAAATGCTTGTCCTGGTGTAAGAAAGCGTTCGTTGTCAAGAGCACATCCGAGGCCATAGTTGCCACTTTCATCATCGTTTAGATTGATGGCTGATCCTTGCACGTCCAAGTTGACGTCAGAGTGGAAGTTTTCCGAAGTTATGGGAAAGGATGAGATGCCTAGCTGCTGTTGCTCGATGAAAGAGGTTGCTGGAGAAGTTATTCCAATTCCAGTTCCATTACCATCTTGAATTTTTTGCTGGTATAGTTGATCCTGTCGGTATTGGTTATTGGCATTTGGATTTGAATACTGCTCCAAGCTTCTCGCATTCAAAATAGGAGTGACATCAGATCCAGCGTAAGTTGGCGAGTAAGAAGGTCTAGTTATTCCGATGCGAGAATTAGAGATGGTACCTGCTTCGACTAGATTGTCAGTCGTTGCGGATGTGACACTTTCATCATCATCATCACCATCTTCGTTGGTTTCTTCGATAATTTGTTGGTTATTGAATACACATTTGCTAAGTGGCGACATCAACAACATTGCTTGGACCTCAGCGTCAATTTGACTAGGAATACAATCATTATCCCCATCACTGCTATCCATGGAACTATCAAGATCTACATAGTCGGACTTAAGAGAGGAGGAGGTGATTGGAGTCATGCTGCTCATCGTTGCAGGAGTCGAGGGAATCCTCGTGCTCTTGAAGTTTGTAGGAGATGCCATCTCTGTATTCACAGTGAGGAAAGGCAACCGCACAGCATACATGCTGCCGTCGGAGTTGGGAGTTTCAGTTTCTGGAGTGCTGCTGTTTGCAGGAGGAGGAGACACTTTTGTTATCTTGCTTTTGTTCTTTTTAGATTTTAGACGACGAAACATGATTCTTGTGTTTGTGTATCTTGTGCTATCTTGTGAGTAGGCAATGGTGATTTTATGGTCAACAGCACCTTGGAGTCATATTGTTTGTCTTTGGTCTTGCAAACCAACGGTGTTTCCTTTAAATCTTTTCCAACTGTTTTCCAAACAGGAAATTCAACAATTTGAAATTGAGAGCTTTGTGGTGCTTTCGTAACGACTTTTCATAACCAGTCTCAATTATCCAATAGCTACAATATGGACCATGATCTATGATTCCGTCAGTCCTTCATCCGGGGATGACGTCTTGGAAACAATTTTGGAAAGCACCACCCTTCCTTCCGTTCCCTCCTATCCTGATCGAGCGAGGAGGATAGATATTATCGTAGTACCTATGACATGACACACGTTGGTGCTTTGCTAAAGACTGGAAGGGACCATTGTCTTTACAGTGAAAGGCTTTCTCATTCAGTTTCAGTCAATACCTGTTTCAATTCATCATCATGGAAGCTTACTTCAATGCCATGGACGTTATAGGTGACAAGCTTATCCAGTTTGCTGATCCTGAAAGAGAGTTCACTGGTTATACCAAGGTGCGTGGGAGTTTGCTAGTTTCTCATGTCATTTTCTTGATGAATAATGAGACCTTTGCCTTAAACCAGAAACTAATTGGCTATAACAATCAATGGGATGATGCCATGATACCAATTATATGCATTAGCCAAAAATCTTCAATCCGTCCTAACTTGAACCATTCATTCCATCTTTACAGGGATGGGCTTTCACTGACTTCCGTACCGCAGGTACTATCGCTCTCGTATACCTCGCGTTTGTAATTGTTGGTTCCACTATCATGAAGGCTGGAGTACCTGCAATGGACCCTTACCCAATCAAGTTCGTCTACAACGTATCACAGATCTTCCTTTGTGCATACATGACCATTGAAGCAGGATTTATTGCCCACCGTAATGGATTCTCTCTAGTATGTTCCCCCTATGATGCCGCAGATCCTCCCCTGGCCAATCTCCTCTGGCTCTTTTACGTTACCAAGATTTGGGATTTCTGGGATACCATCTTCATCATCATTGGAAAGAAGTGGAGACAGCTCTCTTTCCTTCATGTGTACCACCATTTCACCATCTTTTTGTTCTATTGGCTCAACGCCAACTCTCAATTCGATGGAGATGTCTACCTTACAGTTTGTTTGAATGGATTCATTCATACCGTAATGTACACTTACTACTTTATCTGCATGCACACTAAGGATCCAAAGACTGGCAAGAATTTGCCCATTTGGTGGAAATCCTCATTGACCTTTATGCAGTTGATTCAGTTTGTTACCATGATGAGCCAAGCTACTTACCTCATGCTTCATCCTAAGGAGTGCCACGGTGTCAGTTACAGAATTGTCATTGTCTACTTCGTGTACATCTTGAGTCTCTTTTTCCTCTTTGCTCAATTCTTTGTCGCTTCCTACATGAAGCCCAAGCCCAAGAAGAAGTCTGCTTAGAGTCAAGAACACGAGACGCACCATATTCATATTGATTCATTTTCAGGATGGGATACAATTTAACAAATTATTGGATCTGTAAAACATAATAATAATGAGCAATATTTAGCAGCCGAACTTTTGATCTCATCATTTACAGCGAGATTGATGAGATGATGGAGGACGACGACCTTGAAAAGAATTTTATTGTAGCTCAATTTAATAATTACTTGGGCAAAGGACGTGTAGTCTGCAATATCATAACACCCTTTACGACAGTGCATAAGTCTCCATACTAACTCATTTGTGTGGACAGATTGGAAGTTCTTCAACACCATCCTACTTTATATGCTTGTACGAGGGCAAATGGTGTGTGTTTCTAGCTAGCTAGGGTTCGCATTCTCCACCAAGCGAATTATTACCTTCATAGATTGTTTCACTTCACTCTCACTCTCACAAAGCCACGCAGGCCATAGCTGTATGGCACATCCTAGTTCATCATGAACTTTCCCCTTGCAACAGCCCTTCCAAATCTAGACTTCTTGTTCATCTTAGCCTTCAACTCCTCAGGAATCTCGCATCCAATAGCAGCAGTACTGCTGGTCAACAGATTCAGAGTAACGAACGCGAGAATGGGGCTCAAGTCAAGACCAAAGATGGGGGGGATGATTCCTCTGAAAAGATTGAGGTAAGGATCAGTGATGGCAAAGACAGGTTGCAATACACCAATACTCTGCGCTTGGGGAAACCACGAGAGCAAAATACGTCCAGTGATGACAAGGTTGTAGACCGCGAGGAAGTTTCCAAATCCTCCGACAAAGATCTGTTCAGGGATTCCATATCCTGGGATTGCCATTGCTGCGGGCATGTTATTGTGGGAGAGGTTCGTGCGACTGCGGGTAGAGAAATCGCCATGTTGACTGTAAGATGGACGCTGGCTGATGCTAGCAAGGGAGGTTGCTTCAAGCCCAGGAAGAGCAATGCTTGCAGAAGTGCTTGAGATTGTAGCAATAATAGCAACGAGGACGGCTGTGAATGTACGCATCTTTTGTATTGATGATATATGTATGAATGTAGATGTGTTCGATGGAACTGTTAAGATGGATAATCTACCTACTACTACTGTCTACTACTACTACTACTGTACCTGACACCTGACAGATAGCCGTCGTGAGTAAGCCAAAAAATGTTGTCGCAACGCAAAACGCAGTCGCGCGATGATGATGATGATTGATGGAGGCGGAGCAGGAGGAGGATGACCAATGAGTGATTATGACGTGGCTACATAACCGTCGGAAACGTTCCTTTTTTTCTAAAAACAGCCACAAAATGATAGAAAATGATGGAACACACCGAACACATCATCGACGATCATTCTCATCATTCTCATCATCCATCCACCCTCGATAATCAGTATCAAACACTTTTTAAATTGGAATAAATTGGTACCTGACCTATAAAAGTGCAGGTTCGATCCTTGTCTCCTTGCAAACAATCTTTGGCACTGCCCAACCTTCTGAACCTCATAAAATGGATGCCATAGAAGAATTGTCCCCATTTGGACCCTTTGTTGAGCCATTCCCAATTTTCCAAAGAACAAACTATTCTGGTCCCGTCAATACTTACGAAGAAGGCAATCTGAACAAACGGATGCTCCTCTTCTTCTCTGCTGGCACTACTGCTGCATGCACTGCTTCTCTTTACAATGGTCTAGATTGTCTACGAGTCAGATGGCAGGTTTGTTACCCTGAACCCAAAGGAACTGTAGTAGATTTTGCAACCAATATCATCAAAACGGAAGGATTCGTCAACGGCCTGTGGCGTCCTGGAATTGCAGCGAATGGTATCGCAATGGGATTATCTGGAGCTTTGAGATTTGGATATTATGAGATTGTAAGAGATGCTCTTCATGCAGATGAGGGTGAGGAAAAGAATGGAGTTAAGATGGCCTTGGCAGGCTTATCCTGTGGAGCTGTTGCTTATTTTGTGACGACTCCATTTCATTTACTGAAAACCATGATTCAGGCAGAGAAAGGATTAATTGGACCTAATGGACTGTATTTGAATGGTCTTAGAATGGGAAAGGCTCCGCATGTCACTGGATTGTTCTCGGGGATGAAAAAAGTTGTTGCCGAGAATGGCTTTCTCGGTTTATGGAGAGGGTGCGTTCCACTCACAGCTAGAGGAGCCACCTTCACTGCAGGTCAATTAGTGGGCTATGATGGTTTCAAGACTTTATGCAAATCGTCAGGTATAGAGGAGGGACCGAAGTTACATGCTCTTTCAGGAGTTGTTGCTGCGGCATGTGCAACATTGACTGCAACTCCAGCTGATTACACCATGTCCCGTTTCATGGCATCACATGAAACAAGTGTCGCCGTAATTGTCAAACAAATTTATAAGGAAGGTGGAATCACTGGTTTTTGGAAAGGGTCTGCAATAAACTTTTGCAGATCTGCGCCAGTGTTTCTGACATACACCGCCGGGTATGAACAGCTCCGTCATTATTTTGGACTTGGCTACTTCGGTTGAGACGGTGCGATAGTTTCTGCCTTGATCCTTGACGCTTGCAGCTACCGCTACCTACGCAAGCAATTATTAAGGCGAAAGCATATAATCTGTATACTAATTATTTATATTTTCAATTTATGACATTTACACTTATCATTTATGAAATTGATGCCATCATTCTTGTACTTGGCTCACTGTTATCAAAGTAACATGCTCATTTGTGCAAAAGCTGTATTCACACATGCGAAAATTATCAAATGCATATGTCAATGGTACCATCTATTATGCATTTGCACAACAATTATAAATCACAGCCGGCTCTCTCTGTCGACACCCTGTATTCAGGTGAATACCATTTTCAAACTTAATGTGTTCTACTAGATTCAATCTTCTACTTTCTTCTTTTCTGCCAGTCTAGGATCATTGAGTAAACCTTGTACCTCCTCATCATGGCTACTATTGTCGTTTAATTCAGAGAACTTTCCATTTGCAGCCGCCTTCGGCTGAATCACGCTCTGTTGAGGAGTTTTGTCAAACGTGTAGTCAAAGATGGAAGTTACCACAATACAACCAGCCAAAACCATACCAATTGTCAATGGTCCATCTAAGAAAAAGTGATCCATCAACGAGGACAAAACAATGGCTCCAGTGGTTGCTAAAGTCTTTAAAATTGCATCCCCATACTTGATGGAAAGTGCTACCAACAATCCTCCAGCTGCTCCAAATATTGCTAGGGCAAAAGTGACTTTTGACCAACCGCCAAAATAACCAGCTTCTCCTCCTCCATTTGACAGTATGCACACAAGATAAACTGGGAAACTGCCAAGGGCCAATTGAAAATTTCTCTCCCAAATATTAAGCTGCTCTGAATCTGTCTTGATCACCTTTTCAAAGTAAATAGACGCAAATCCACTCAATAAAACCTCTGTCAAGACCGCAGCAGTTCCAAGAACGACATTACCCTCCGCCGAGTTCAACAACTCTTCACTATTCCAAAAAGGTTGTGAAAAGAGTAGTACACCGATAATAAGTGTGAAGAGTGCACGCCATTTAGTCCACGAGTAACGTCTATTCAGCATGAGAGTAGAAAAACTAGCCGTTGTCAATATCTTGAGCTGTGCACAAACGGCAAAGGTCCCAGCACTGACATTCCTCAATGCGACGTATGACAAGATATTCATCATTCCATAAATGAGGGAAAGCATAAACATTTTTTGAGCCGTCATGGCAAGCTCTTTCAGATGGGATGCGAAAGATCCTGCGGCACGCGGCTGATTAGAAATGACATAAGCGCTAACAAGAATTTTCACAATTTCGCCAAAGAGCAAAACTTCGTGTTTTGAATAACTTTCTTTGAGAACTCCTTGAGAGTACCGACGTAGGACTGTGAAGAAGGAGTTTTGAAGGCAGAGGACACAGAGGACTGCTAGTTTGATCAGCTTGAGGTTGCCGGATATTGGCATTGGTTTTGAGTCTGATGCCATATCTGCACTTTGTTCGACTTCTTGATTCCTTCGTGTTGGCGATGTCTTCTGCATTGGTATGTAAATGAAAGCGATAAGATAATAAGAGACTATCTTTACGCGTGGATTCGATACGAGATTTGATGAGCACGTTATACCTACTTCTTAAGTTTTTGTTTCGTGTTCGTTTTGTCCAAATGTGTCAGTTTGCCGTTTGCCTCAGTTTGCTGGCCATCATTTGGCGCAAAGTCAGCAACAATAGCGCGAAAGAAGGCGAAAGAGGAGATTGTTCAGGATTGTTGTCAAAAGGTGGAAATGGAAGGCCTTTAAAATTATTTGTTCCAACATACGTAGAATTATAGTAAATTGTGACACCAGCTTGCTACTTGTAGCTTGTAGACAACTCAGATTGAAGGCTCTGTTAATGATGTTTCGTATTTATAAAATTTGCGCAAGTACTGGCAAGAAGTAGCAAGTTTTGTAATTAGATTTCTGTATCTACATTATTTTACAAAGTGTAATGACACACTCCTCGGCAAAAGGGTATTTAAATATGTTTAGATTGACACAAGTCTTTTGTCTTTTGCCAGGTAGAGTGACATCATTTGGAAATTGGAAGGTCGGTTTTGTAAGAATCGGAGACTGTAACAAATGACACGGGTGACACACACGACGGTACTGAGAGACTTCGCAGGACTTCGACTGCTGTCCCAGATCAGCCCAGATCAGCCCAGATCCCAGAACCAGAAGACCTGGTACGATCAGCGAGCAAATCATAAGATAACAGATAACAAGACCTACACCCGACCCATCAAGCATCACTTCATCAGTAGATAAAATACGTCAATATGGCAATCGATTTTAGACCTGTTGTGAGCAACTTGTTCCTCTTCTTTCTCATATTCGGGATGTCAGCAACCGTCGACTTTTCCCACTTCAAATCTCAAATAAAGAATGTCAGGGCCATTTCCACAGGCATCGTCCTGCAATTCATCATCTTGCCTTTCATCGGATTTGCAGTAGTAAAAATAGCGAAATTTGATCAAGTGATGGGGATTACTCTCTTGATCATCACATCTTCGCCCGGCGGAGCGTACAGTAACTGGTTTTGTTCGTGAGTATAGTATCGTTATGGTAGTCATTAGTTGTTCCAAGTCCAGCAGGAACCCATAGGCGTGCATTGTGTGTCTACAATGATAATGAAAGAAACTAACCTTATTCTCACGTTGCCATGTTTCTTTCAGTATATTCAATGCAGATCTTGCTCTCTCAGTTACCATGACAGCCATATCTACAATTCTATCGATTGGCTTTCTTCCCATCAACGTACTCCTCTACTCCAGTCTAACATATCCTCGAGATGTGCTCTCGACACTCAACTGGGCATCACTTGGTATCTCACTCGCTGTCGTTGTATGTGCCATAGGAGGAGGATTATTCACATCATTTAAGTCAGGAAGCTATGATAGCGGAAAAAAAATTAGAAACATGGCTAACAAGCTCGGTAACGCCGCTGGATTGGGGTTGATCCTCTTTACAAGTCTTGCTCCTGAAGGAGGCAGGATCACACTGAATGGGAGAGAGCCTATTTTTTATTATGGGACGATCATGCCGATCATCATTGGATTGATTTCTGCCATTATCATATCGAGCTTGTTCAAGTTGAAGAAACCAGAGAGGGTGACGGTCGCAGTGGAGTGTGTATATCAAAATACAGGGATTGCAATGACTAGTGTTCTTGCACTATTTCCAGATCTAGAGCAACAGCAGCGAGCGTTGGCGGTCCCTTTTTGGTATACAGGTATGCAGACTTGTTTCGTAGGGGTGTATTGTCTTTCAGCGTGGAAAATGGGCTGGACGAAGGCGCCGGCTAATGAAAATATCATCAAGGTAATTTTACAGTCCTACGAGGTCAATGAAGAAATTAGCGACGACGAGGATGCGGCTCAGATTGTTCCTGAAAGTGTGAATGATTTGGAATTAGAGACGAATGCAGAACCAGATGATCGGGTACGTCCACATTATAGTGTTGACACTTCCTGAACGTTCCAAGAATATCTCATTTTTCAATCACGCATCCTTTTGTAATACGCATTCTTTTGTAATACTGTTGTACTAACATAATAACATTGTCTCAAGAAATAATAGTGTAGAAGATAGGAAATGGACCTGAGATACTGGTATCTGATGGGGAAGATAGTTGTGACAAGAACAGTGATTTCCTCAATCTAATTATATCAGCTGACTGAGAAATCTACGATAAGACGCGTTAAACTATAACTTGACAAAATTAACAATATCACTTCTTCCTATTTGCCAGACGTGAATGATTATTCCAAACTCAGTTATTCAATGCCACTGCGACATCATTTAATTGCCTTGTCAAGTCCTCTTCTGATCCATCGCTAGACTTGGCAACATCATCTTTCTTGAGAGCGCCAACTTTCTTTCCAACAACCACTGCATCCATGCTTTTCTTAGGGTATGCAAGAGCATACAATAGATCTAAATGCTGCGACGATTGTTGCGACAATTGACCCGAAGAAGGCATTGCACCAATGATGCTCTCTCTACTCCTTTTCGGAAGATGTTTTGTGAATGTACCGTCCTTTCCATCGTTTACACGGACGTCCTCTTCATTACTACCAACAGAGGCATCATCACCAGCAGCCCTCTGTGCACTCTCTGATGACGAGTTTCCTGATCTTCTGACTGCTCTCAACAACCGGCGGTTCCACTTATTGACAATCTTCATTGAAATCATGCTTCTTCCCAATCTGAACTGAACAGGCTGCGAAGCAGTCAGCTCCACTGGGCGGCGAAGGTACAAGTAAGAACCATTTGAAGACCCCGCGTCTGTGAACACAAACTCTCCGTTCTTAAAGCGAATGGTTGCATGGCGAGCCGACACGGTTCGATAATCCAGCACCATGTCAGAACCAGAGGAACGCCCTAAAAGGAGGGGTCTTGTGGCATTCTTACCATCTGGCTTCAGAAGAGAACTGAATGACAATTGAAACCTGGTGTTGAATAATCTCTGCGCCATTTCATGCTTTGTGGCAACCAAGAGAGAAACATATGGAGGTTCCAAGGAACTTTTAAACAATTTCATTAGTCTTCCATCCTTCAACTTGAAATCAGATTTGAACGTAGTTTTACAGACAGAACACGTGGCGTCAACAGAGGAGAGGAAGCAGATTTGATTATCAGCTTCTGCAGAGTGCCATTTGCGGAGACATCCGACGTGAACGTAACGCGTATCACCACGACATTTGCACGGAGAGATGAGCGGATTTTCTACAACGTCTTCGTCATCGAAGCACATGTAGCAAATGGGCGAATCACCTGTTGGCTGCTTTTTACCTTCACTCATACTGTCATCCGAATTTTCTACAACAAAGAAAGTTAGCACCAATTCGAGATTGAAACCTTCACCTCGTTTTATGACAATCCAAAAGTAAACTTACCACCATCTGTTTCACCAATGTCCAAAAATCCTCCACTGGAACTAGTGGTATCCCTCATGATTTTTTGAATTTTTTCCTCGCTCAAAATCTTATTCTCCACTCCATCATGCGTCTCGATCACCACCACGCCGACGCTTCCTACTCTCAAAAAGTCTCCGACCTGCAAAGTATGACTCGCAACAGGATGCTTTCTATCTCCCAACAAACGACAGGTACCCGAATGCCTACTAAAGGCTTCCGGGGCAGGAACAACCCAGAATGACTTCGCATGAGTCGTAACAAGAAGCTGACACGCACGTGTATCACTTAGCTCATACCGTTGCAATTTTCTTCCAATGTGCTTAGCATACTCTGCTCCAAGATCATTTGCGTTAGTGCGAGTCTTGTTTGTTCCTTGGATAATCACCCCCTCCGGCTTGACCATGAATTGAGTGAATTTCTTCTTGGAAGACTGGGAGTTATTGCAGGGGTAAACACGGACCTCCACCTGTGTATCGAGCTTGGAGTTGATTTCGGTTGCGAGATTATTACATACTTTTGGAGAACCAGTTTTGATGGGAGGAGGTTTCTTCTTGCCTTTTTTCGAAGAGGCGGAACCAAGGTCTGTGACAGGAACTCTCTCACGTGTTGGAGAGAAGGAGGTCTGACGAATGATAGATTCTCCATTGTTAGCATTGATGGGAAGGGTCGTAGCGCGCTCCATTGAATAGGGCTGGGGTCTATTTAATATCAAGTGCGGTAGGTTTTCGGTTTCGGATGCATCCGCACTTGAAGCTTCCGCAAGAGGCTCTGCTTCAGAGCCTGGTACATCCGAGGATGGGGATGCCTCCTCGGAAATACCGCTGGGACTGGGGCTTCCGGGATTGATTTCAGCGTTACTGAAACTGCATTCACTTTCAATGTCCACCACATCCGGGGTTACATTTGTTGCCTCTGGAGTTGTCATTTTGCCAGGATGACTTGGAGCTGTATAACTTGTAATGGTGAACAAATAGACTATCTACGAATCAACAAGGACCAACTTGACCAGCTTGTGTATGATGCCCGTTGCGAATGACCGAACCAAAATTAATGGAATACTTGCTGTGGTTCAATTCAATGTCGTGCTTAATTCAATATTTCACGTATGTTACGTAGGAAGTAAGACTGTGGATAAATGTTTGGGAGTAGTAAGAACAACTCCAAACTAGTCGGTTGTCTTTTCGGTTTTTGAGAGAGTCCTTTTTCGCAGCAAATACAGCTCTCTCTAAAAGCTACATACGAGGTAGCGATACGAGTAGCTATCCGCACTTTTACTTGGTTGAGCGAGGAGGAGGAGCTCCACAGTAAATATTTTTAGAGTTTTAGCTATTGGCAGACAATCTACCAACTAAAGGGCAATTCAACTAATGTCGTACTAAAGGACTCCCCCACGAGTAAGCATTATGATAATCCATAAATCTGTACTTTTTCAGCAACGGAGTCTATTTTCTCCTAAATTGATACGTGAGAGTTTTAGACATGTCTCCAAATAATTAATCTATTTCCTTTCATCTTCTTTTGCACGATTCAATAGAACTACCTACTTTCCATACTACTACTACTAATAACTGTTGTAGTTAGGTACTTCTGCACTATGGTTCTTTAGCAGCGGCCTCTTTTCCTGTCGTATATGTTTCTGGTTCTTGTGA
>Ga0306864_1000883_pt1 | contig 12997 bp, 15 predicted proteins | sample AntRauTorckE5430_FD_190448 | JGI IMG/M metagenome (GOLD analysis project Ga0306864, IMG submission 190448) | Saline lake microbial communities from Rauer Islands, Antarctica - Metagenome Torckler E5 #430 (v2) (version 2) | ecosystem: Environmental > Aquatic > Non-marine Saline and Alkaline >...
CGAAAGCTGTGGACCGCAATGTGATCCTCTAAGATGCGAAAGGAACCATTTGCCTTCGACTAATCCTTCTGGGATACCATCCAGATCTCCTGTGAGGCAGTTAACCACAGCGCCATCACGCCAACCCTCGGAATCACCAACTTTATCGTTATCTTGTGGGTGTCAAGAATGTAGTGATGAAGTCTTGAATCAAATGGCGGGACAGTATTCGTGCGGTTCGCGAATTACTTGGCTTCAAAGTCCCGCTGGAAACTCGATGACAGAGCAAGATGCGTGTGTCAAAGTTGCAAATGAAGACTTCAGCGAAAGCTGTGGACCGCAATGTGATCCTCTAAGATGCGTAAGCAGCCATTTGCCTTCGACTAATCCTTCTGGGATACCATCCAGATCTCCTGTGAGGCAGTTAACTACAGCGCCATCTCGCCAACCCTTGGAATCACCAACTTCATCGTCGTCTTGTGGGTGTCAAGAATGTAGTGATGAAGTCTTGAATCAAATGGCGGGACAGTATTCGTGCGGTTCGCGAATTACTTGGCTTCAAAGTCCTGCTGGAAACTCGATGACAGAGCAAGATGCGTGTGTCAAAGTTGCAAATGAAGACTTCAGCGAAAGCTGTGGACCGCAATGTGATCCTCTAAGGTGCAGATAAAGCTCAATTATTAAATGATAATATTGGAGTCTTTGCAATAGACATTGAATTAGCATCGTATCTATTCCAACAATCCGTACTAACCCCTAAAATCTCCTCACCTAACCAGCAACATCCAAAACAAGTCTGAGGGTATCACGACTATACCATCCCTTGGCCTTCTCCAAAAATTGCTGCGATCTCTCTAATCTTTCAATCACAGGCTCCAATCTATCTCTCAAAGTCGGATCCAGCTCGATCGCTTTTTGATAATACAAAGCGCTCTCTTTCAATTTTCTCAATTCGGCCAACGCATCCCCTGCCCTCAACCAAGTTTTGGCATGATGCGGTAAAAGCTGGGTCGATCTCAACGAATCTTGCGCCGCGTGCAAGAGTGCATACTCATATAACCCATGGCGATACTTTGTCTGCCGGAACTTTTTATCTTGCAATTTACAATCTCTCATCACTTTATTGAATAAGGGTTTCGAGAGGGATGGATGCTGCGCTGCTATTTGATACAATCTACCCAAATCTGTTGGATCTGGAACACTGTCACTGAGATCATTGACTGTTTTTCGAAGCTCGACTTGATGCGCAAAAGCTCGCTTCAGATAAGCTGTTGCACGCAAGAGTAATAGAATCCCTTCTTGAGGTTGGTAATTGGTCGCAAGAGCTGAATTGTACGATGCTATGGCTTCGCTTAGTTCATTCTGTTCCAGATGGGAATTTCCTTGATAGGTAAATTTCAAACAGTCTCTAGCTTGCAGGGAGATATCTTCGATTCCCATGTGCTTGGTTAGGATTCTATATACTTTATCGATTTCATTGACGTTGTTGACTTCAAATGCTTTGTGAGGATGATTTACCTGAACGCATCGGACGTTGGGTCCCTTGGCCTTACTTTTGGAAAGGATGGCAGGATGTATTTGAACCGAAGGAGGTGAAAGAGATTGAAAGGTATCTAGTGTTGCCGATGCTCCTCGTTCTTTACTGTTTTTCGAGAGACATATGTATACATCCCATTCGTGTTGAGGTTGAGGCGTGATTGGAGGTGAAGCTGTATTAGATCTCGATGCATTTTTATTGTTAGAAGCTTCTTCTTGTAATGCACCCTTTAGTTTTTTGTCTGGTGGATCCTTATCACTAAAGGTTGACAATATTGTTTCAATGTTCGAAGATGCAGATTCTCTCAGCACAGCAAGAGATTCAGAAGATGGTTCTTTTCCATCTATTTCTTCCAGTGAATTGAGGAATGCATCATTTGACTTCTTGACATTGTTATTATTGGCAAACAGAGGAGAGGATGATGCTGATGCTGATGATGATAATGATGCCAATGGCGGTAATGTTAGTATTGGGGTAAAGGCATTAGCTGATGAAAGCAGCATTACTTGCACCAACGACATGGAATATCGTCTAAATTGCTTCATCTGTAGGCCTTACTATGGTAGTGCTTATTTCTTTGTGTTGTTGCGTGCTAGTGAAGTGACAGAGCTGTGTATGCGGAGAATATGATGAACAAACGGTGGAGATGTCAAAAATTTGAAAATAAGAATGGTGAATGGTGTCATCAGCAGGAGTGTTGTGCGTTAGATTTAATTAAAACGCCTTCCAAGAAATAGTCACATTTCCAAAATCCACTTCCTATCTCATAAAGCAATGCCAAGATCATTTGCAATGCCTTTTATATAATCTTCATCCACCACCCCAGTCTTACCAAAACGAAGACAGACCTCCTCCAGTTCTTTTGAAGAGTCTTTTCCACAAATCTCCAAATAAGCATTTCTCACACTTTCCCTCGGTGGCCTTGCAATGTGCAGCAATTTATCATAATAATGCGAGATCATATCCGCGCTCTCCCCACCATTCTTATTTTGATAATCATCAAAGCGCTCTGGCGTTGCATACTCCCATACTTCCTCTATAGATCGCGCCCGGGGGGAATGGGAGCTGGATAAATTATGATTGTGCTCTTTATTGTATTGATATGATCGGACAACGCCCATTGCTCCAACGGCCTCAAGACGATCTGACCATCTCGGGATCAAAAGGTGATGGAGGGCTTTGTCTTGTATGTGCTGGGGTACGTGATTGCCGTTAGATGAGCAGCTGACCAATTGAATCATTTGGATAATAGCATCATGGTAATTGTGGGGAACTTGCGCCTGTTCCATGATTTGTCTAGCATTTTCGTATTCCTTGTGCATTGGGAAATATTTTCGATCATCGACGTCATGGAGTAATGCAGCAATTTGTATTTCCCTGGATGATTGTTTGTTGGTAAGTGGTGGTTCATGGCTTCCAATAGCATTCAGGGCATGGCGGTGGACTGCGAGTACGTGCTTCAGGCCATGTGACTTCTTGATTTCCGTGTGTGTCTGATAAAAGATTTTGGTTTCTTGTATTATTCTTTGAATGATGATATCGTTTATAATTGAAGGATGGTGGTGCATGTTGCTTGTAGAATGGTGATTAAAATTGCGCTTGTAAGTTGTAAGGAATTGATCACAGATAGGTACAACAACAACAGTAGTAGTAGTAGTGGTGGTGGTACCTACCTATCTACGACCTATGTTGGTATTTATCAATCATCATTGCTCAAAATAACCACCACTAATAACCTGTTGAAATACTGAACATTCTACATAATCGCTAATAGCTAATCGATCACTACCAACCACTGCGCAATGCGCAATGCGCAATGAGCAATGAACAATTATAAATCATAAAAAATAAAAAACATATAACAATGAAGCTCTCGACAACGAATCTGTACCGACGGAATCCTCTATCAATTCTGATCTTAGTACTGATTGCCCTGACTGCACCAATAAAGGCAGAAGCATCATCGTCGTCATCATCGTCATCTCTCAAGGCATCGAACCACACCAAAAATGTTGCAATTATCCTATCATCTTCCACATTCTACCACAACTACCGACACTCGTCCAACGCTCTTGCAATCTACCAATCCCTAAAAAATCATGGAGGATTCACCGATGATAACATAATCCTCATGCTCGCTGATGAAATTGCCTGCAACGCAAAGAATCCCTTCAAAGACCACATATATCCGATAGGAAGCCAACATGTCGACATGTACCATGAAGCACAAGTAGACTATACCGGCAACGATGTCACCGTTGACAACTTTTTTCGAGTCATCCTTGGTCGACATGAAAAATACACTCCCATGCATCAGCGCTTACAAAATATTGACAGCGATACTAATCTAATCATTTACGTCACGGGACATGGAGGTGATGGATTTTTCAAATTTAGGGATGCAGAAGATTACACCACGAAGGATCTCAGAGGAGTCTTTGAACAATTGCAAATTATGAACCGCTTCAGGAGTATTTTGTATATAACTGATACATGTCAAGCATTCACTACTGCACCGAATACTAGAGAGGAAAATGCGGATAGTTCCTTGGGGTTATTGAGGAATGTGTACACCATTGCAAGTTCGCTCAAGGGGGAGAATAGTTATGCACATCATTCAGATTCGAATATTGGACATTCGGTCATGGATCGGTATGTGCATTATTTCATTAATTACATGGGAGGTTTCTATGATAAAGGGAAGTGGGAGAATATGGATGAGCTTTCTGTCAAGGATGCCATGGTAAATTCCATGTATGATGCAAAAGGGAGGGAGAAGCTTGGTGCTAATGTTGGTTGGAGTGATTTAGGGTGTAAGACGAGGATGGACAGGGTTCCGATGAGTGATTTTTTTGTCATGAAGAATGGAATTGTTGATCGCAATATTAGAGATGGCGAAGAGGACATGGATGTGTTTCTCATTGAAGATGCCGTTGATTTTGGACGGGGTCGTCAAGTTAGTCATGTCTGAAGATTCTGCTTCGCAAGTGAGCGAGAGTTTTTTTTTAGCAATTGTATTGTGCATTCCATTGCGTGTATAACAGAGAGGCGATACTGCTCTTTTCTTTCAATGGTCAATTTGACACCTTTTGTGTTAGCCATATAGATACAGTAATATCTTCATCTGGCCGTGCTGCCATAACACAACATACTGAAGAGTACTAACTATAATATGACGTGCGTCGTAAAGTAATGATCTGTTTCTTATGAATTATACCATCATTAAGAATTATTATTATGCGCGAGGCCATGAACGTACGAATAAACCATCTAGGTCAAATTTTGCGAATGATTTCTCTCTCGATTCTTATGATTAGTATCTTCAATTCAATTCCAGTCATTATTAAGGCTGTCGAATGTTTTAGGAAGGATACTTTGTTTCCGTTGTCTCAGGGTACGATCAACGGGGGTTAGGTACGTTGTTTCTTTTGCACAGCTTGGAACACCTCATTAAGAGGAGCACTCTCCTCCCCATTCATTGTCAAATTGTTATCATCGTCATCGGCATTATCTATGTCCTCGATCACACGTGATTGCTGGGATCTCTTCCTCAATTTTTCTTTCTTTGTGGCCAAACGGGAGATCCTTTCTTCTTCTGATTTTTTATCAAATTCTTCCAACAATATATCGGCCTTCCTCCCAAGTAGTAGGAATTCTACACCTAGTCGAAAATGTCGATACCCTTTCAACAAATAATCCGAAGCGTGCTTTGCATTCTTACGTGCCGATTCAATTTTGGCAACTTGTGCAGCCTGCGTCTTTCGTTTCGCCACCAATTCTTTTAACGCACTAGCAGCAACAGCTACTGACAGTTGTAATCTTTGAGTCATTATTATTATTACTGACAGTTGCAATTCTTCTAGTTCATCTTCTTCAACGATGACTGACATATTCTTTATCGCTGAAACATGCCCACTCAGTTCTAATTTCAGCGTCTCTTCTCTCTCATCGGATATCGGAATAATTGCCTCAGGGGTGAAAAACGTTTCCTCTATTATTGAGAACTTAGTATGTAATTAATGCGATAGAAAAATGATAATGGGGACACAACTTCCTGTCCATTTCCAGGAGTTACAACTGTCGTGTTGGCAATCATTTCATTAGACGTCATACTCAAATTTGTGTTTTGGGACATGTGGCACAACCTGGCACAACGCACAACAAGAACAACAATCCAATTGCCGCTTCTCACTTCTGACTGATGGATCAACGACAGACCTTGTATGTACTTTTAAACTACCTACCCAACAAATTATCCACGTATAAAATCACTAGGTGAATATTTGCATTATATCAATCGCAAGGTTTCCTGGAAAAATGCCTTCCATTTTGTGTTGAAATTCCAACACTGTTCAGATAAAACGACTGCTATTAATGTAATGTGTTGTTTGATTGTATTGGTGCTGCAATAGCCTTTGCTACCATACACAGCCATACACTCATTATAGAGTTTGAATCCCAATTAGATACCAATACGTTAGGGATAAGATATTTTGTAACATCGATCGTGCATCGTGCCTCTTAAAAACTAAAAATGACAAAGAATACAACAGTAGTCTACAAATTAACACATTACAAATTCTATATCACACATCACTCGCCTCCTTGTTACTCATGGAGACCCAACAAAATGACACAGGAAATGATCCCATTAGTTTCAAATCTCTATCGTATATAAATGAAGATGCGACCGCTTCAAAGGGCGAAGTATCCTTTTTCGCTAGCTCATGGTACCTCCACCTCTTCTGCGTGATCATGACCCCCATCCTTGTCATATGTATGCAGCTCTTAGCTGCTTCTCAAGGTGAAAGACATGATGCGCCTTCTGTATCATCCAATTTACACTTGATCAGAAGGATACAACATGCTGTAACCGGCTTGGTTTTTTATGGTCTTTCGTACGTTTTACCTTCTTCCTTGGCCATTGCACTGCTTTGCATTTCAACTTTGGCATTTTATCTACTGCACGTTACAAGATCTCAATCACACTCGGTACAGGAATATTATTTGAGACATTTTGGTCCGTTGTTAAGAGATCATGAAAAGAGATTAAATGTGTTATCAGGGGCTTTCTGGTTTCTAGTTGGAACAACCATTGTGGTCTGTATTTTTCCTCTGAATATCGCACGGACGAGTATCCTGTGCCTTGCCTTTGGTGATCCAATGGCAGCAATAGTTGGAATCAAACTTGGTGGTCCAAAGCTGTGCCTTGCATCCAATACCAATAATGGTGGTGGAGGAGGAGGAAGTAAGAGCGTTGCTGGATGTTTGGCGTGCTTTTGGAGTTGCTACTTGGTGTCTTTTGTTTGCATGAGAGAACTCGGCCCAGAAGCATGGTTCTTAACTGGTTTCGTTGCTACCGTGATGGAAGGCTTGAATCTGTTCTGTTCGATCCCGTTAGATGATAATGTCTTGATTCCAGTAGGAACCGGCATCACTCTATGGTTATACACTACGGCTAGTACTACATGACTGGATCAGACCTAGGTACAGTAGTACAACTAAATAAAATGAATGAGCGCAAGAGATGAAACCATATCCAAACTATTGTTTAGTTGAGATAAGACATTACGTTCAGGGGTCAATTGCCATCCCTATGAAGCGAAGGCAGACTTTATCGATAACATCATCTTGCTCAAAAAATGTGCCACATCATTGACGCCTTGTATCCATCCACTTGCTCAAAACCGCAAAATCTTCTTGATGAAAGTATTCCATTGCCATCTCTCGCAGTGGAGACGAATGAAGCCTTGACGTTCCTTGCGTTTCCTTCACCTCCTGTTTCGTCGCAACCCACGAGGAGAAACTATCATTCGGCCCATCGAGGGCCACTACAACACGAGTTCCTTCATTGATGCTGTTTTCATAGGATACCCCTTTAGGAACCAGGGAAACGAAATTCGAGCTTGGAGGATGAACCTTGGCACGTATTGCCCCATTGTAAAATAAATAATTGTGCATCGCCATTTCGTCCCCTTGCAAAATCGAATGACACTTCTCTTGGTCCGCCCAATTGTACATTTCGCCCACCATGGTTTCTAGATAGAATAATATAGACATGCCATCCCCCTTGACAACAGCGGAGGAAAGAAGCGGAACGTCCCATTGAAAACCTTTGCATTTGCTCAGAAACATGTTGACTCTCCAATCCTGCGTATCAAACTGGGTCTCATAGAAATCAAGTCCTATTGTATTATCCTTTCCTTGGTCATGTTCTCGTTCTCGTTCATGCGACAACGATAGCGATGACGGTGAATGCAAAAAGAAGGTACTGTGCACCGGCACCAACAGCACTTGACCAGAATGACAAACTTTACAATCCCTCAACCACTTTTCCGCAAGGAAGAAGCTCCCCCATGCCAATTTCCATCCCTGCAATTCCTCCAAACAAATGCCATTGTCCTTCATTTCATGTGGTGCATTGCAGTACTTGTTTGTCACAGGGATCATTTTGACAGAAACATTTTGTTCTCGGAGGTAGGATAATATTTCCCTTCGTGCGATTGGATCAATGCGTATATTGACTTTGGTTTTGGTGTTGGTGTTCTTGGTGTGAGTATCATCATGTTGATATCCATCGTAGGATCCCATACCTATTACAATATTTCCAGTGTAACCGGAGTTGCGCAACGATCCAATGAATTGCTGGTATGTCTTTAGGTCATAGTCTGCTCCGAATCCAATGACGGTGTCTCCCTTTTGCATCGGTATCGATGATGGTTCATCTTGAGGCGTCGTCAAGTGGCCATGTGTAGGTTTATGTTGATTTTGATTCCCGTGTTCATGCGTAGACTGACTATGATCATAACTCTGACTGTTGATGTTGATCTTGGTGAAGGATGCATTCATGATAGTGAGTAGTATTATTAGAAAAAAGACAGCCAGCAATACTAGTAGAGGAGGCAGGGATCCTTTGCGTGTAGACCAAATTGTCTTGGAGGTTGTGCGTGAAAATTCTTCTGTTCGACTTTTGGCCTTCGATCCAAAACTAGGTGCTTTGGAATGAGGCAGTGTTGGCTGTGGCCGGTATCGCAGCATTTTGAAAGTGTACTGAGAGATGATGTAAGAAATTATGATGTATGATGTATGATGTGATTGGTGATTGGTGATAGGTAATAGATATGTTATTCATTTTACAAAATAATTCAAATGTCTTCTGTAAATGAAAATATCGTATTCATCCTATTTGTGAAGTGAGCAAGAGGTTATTTATCCGTTGAGATTGAAGAAGAAGAAACAGGCGCGGAATGAGAAGCACGAGTATGTGCTCGTGGATGAAGTTTGGGTGCGCAAAGCGCGCCCACTAGGGTGGAGTTAGAGTTATGTATACGACAAAGTTTAGCGTACCTTTTTTTACTCCCTTTCTTCCTGGGATTGAATAACTTTTTCTTGAAATTTGAGTTATGTAGAAAGTAAGGCGGAAGGCGCGAACTGGAATTGCTGGCGGACCAGGAATTTCTTCCTTTTTCCACCGACCACCACCATGTCGCATGCACACGCTAACGCTATCACCAATGCTTTCACGTTCGACCTCTCTACAACTCTATCCCCTACCCAAACAATCAACCAACTCAACACTAATAAGCGACATCATGACTAGAGCCAAGAGGGCTCGCGCACAAACAGGAAATGTTCGTAAAGAACCGATACGTGATACCCAAAAGCAGTATCGCCATACTCACGGCTTGTCTTGCGTGGAAGTAATGGTACGGCATGCATTCCAGGTAGAGATGATTACAACTGTTGACTGCTCCCAGAGCATTATTGACGAAGTAACGGAACTTGCTGCTAGTATAGCAACAGCTGCTACACCAAATGAACACGATGAATTAATGGAGGAAGTGGAGATACTTCAAGCAATGAATCAGCATTGCTTGAAGCCAGTCTATGAGTATTACGAGCGCGAAGAGACTCTTCTCTGCGATGTCCCCCCCCAAGTTCACGACGTTCGTCACGATTTTGGTGCCAATCGTAGAAGAACAATTGATTCACTCACCGACTACGAAGCATTGAGCTACACCAACTTCACCAAAGCTCAACTTCACCGAATTTATCGATGTAATAATCTACCAGCGATTGATCATGTTAGATGCTCCTACACTCAGGATAACTACTACAAATTCCAGGGTGAAGAACTATTTCTGTTTGCTATCACAAAAATGTGTACTGGCTTGGATAATACCATGCTTTGTGATCTATTCTTTGGTGGATCTCCTAGAAGATGGAGCAATGGGTTTAAATGGTACCTAATTTTCACAAATGATCGTTATCATGATCCAGTCCTCAGTATGAACGGATTGAAACGCGAAACCAAGAATTTTCCTTACTATGCATCTAAGATAGCTAGGAAGTTCAACATTGAACGTTTTTACTTGGAGAATCACACCTATAATTATATAGGTGTTGAATGTACAACTATTGATGAGGAGAACTGTTGCCTATTTTCTTTTCTTGATGGCAGTGTCACAGAATCATCTACTTGGGGGACAGGGGCCTTTGGGGATTACTACGGTAGTATGAGACATGATGACTGCTATCTGAAGCAGCGGTGTATATATTCTGGGTACAAGAAGCTGCATGGATTGACAACCCTTGCCTTGATGTTACCAACAGGCATTCATTATATTTATGGCCCTTGCTCAATGAGAAGGAGCGACATTTCAATGATGAATATGTCGCAACTGGATGATTTCCTTTTTGATCTTCAGTCGGACGACAATCAGTACGCAGACGGAAGGATATACAAATCCTATGCTGATAAGATATTTCATAACGGACAATGTATACGCCGAGCACACAAAGGGGATCATTTGAATCCTCTTACTAATCAGCAAAGATTAGAGAATAGCGGAATGAATGCTCTTCGAGTTTCCATTGAGAACAACTTTGCCCTTATGTGTAACAAGTGGAAGATTTGCTCGCAGTTTTCAGAGCTAAAGCTAGGACAGGAACATCCTCATGCAAAAGAACTTTTAGCGGTTTGTTATTTGATGGCAAACATTTCTGTCTGCCTTCAAGGAAGTCAGGTAGCTGGTATTGGTACCTTCTTTTGTTCTCCTCCAAGCTTAGAAGAGTACTTGGAATTAGGTGATGAAGTAGAGTAAAATAATGTGTATGACAGGATAACAATTATCTTATAAAAAATCCGCCTAAAAGGAGAGTGCAGTGTATGTAGTAACAGTTTGTTGTCATGTTTTCGAAATTTTCGGAACTTTCAGACATAAGTACAACAGAAAAAACATTCTGCATGTACTGATCTTTTTCGATTTGCACCAAAGCTTGATAGTGAGGTGTAAAGTGGTACAAAATTTATAACCTGAATCGAGCGAATTCCCAAGGCTTATGATATATTACATTATATATAAGAAGTACATATACTATAGTAAACTGCTGTAATAAATGTATCCCTAATTTATAACATATGTTATCTAATATATACTGTAGCGGTTCTAAACCTTGACTTCTAATTTCCATTCCCATTTTCGTCGTTCCCATTCCCATTCCTGTTCCCATTTGGAGCTATCTCACCTCTAAGCTGAACAAGTAGATCCCCAATTATACCGTTCAATTGGGCACCATGCACATCATTCATTTGGTGGTTGTTCGTTAGATTGCTCATGAAACCACCAAGATTTGCCAACGTCTGTGACGTCTGAACTCCTGCCCTACCACTTGAGTTCAAAATGCTACTCAGCCTTCCCATATTTCTTTCTGCAGTTAGATTACCATTGTCAATGCGATCAATGGAATCTAAATGCCTGCGGTTCGGTGCATCCCTATGAGGCGCGCGTATGGTTGGATTCCTTGCAACAGCGCCATTGGCAGCATTGACAGCATTAGCAGTAGGGACAGCAGGTGCTGTGGCACCAACAGAGAACATAATGTTGCTATCTATTCCATTCGTTCTAGGTGCAACAGAAGTGCGTCGGCGTTGTGATGGTCTGGGATTTGCGCCGGAAATGAAGTTGCGTGTTCCAATTGATGCATTTGGCTGCTCATTGATAGCTCTAAGACCTGGCTGGTTGCCAGGTCTGAGTCTTACATGCACATCCTCTCGAGGTAAAGTTGGAAAGGTTATGGCAGCACCAGCAGCAGCAGTGGGAGCACCAGTAGCATTTTGGATGGAAGTAGCAGCTCTATCTGCTGGCGTAGCAGTAATGGGATGAACAGTACTAGGACGCGCATTTTCACGGATAGGAGTAGATAGACGAAGTGGAGGAGGAACTAGACCGCGTCCATTCTCGAGATTCTCCATACTAGTAGTCATTTCTTCTTTTTCCCTAGCGGACTGAGCCACTGCGGCAAGTGCTAACAACCATTGATTGTGCACAGCTGATCCTCGTATTTCAATAATCGAAGGCTGTTCTCCTTGAGCCATCTTCAAGACCGCTCTTTCATGTAAATGAAGCAACATTTTTTTCAGTTCATCCTTCAATTTTGCGTGCGGACGCTGAGTTACTAGGCGAAATGACTTCAAAAGCCCACGACTGCGCTCGTACAATTCATCTGTGAAATCTTTCCATTGTCTAACATGAGCTGTTGACCTGGAGTTGAATTGTACGATCCCCTTATTCTCAACTGCAGTGATGATGTGATCTACTGTCTGCATGCGGGGGTGATGAAGCAGGTGCGCGTTCAGTACTAATTTAAACGACAATTCAATAACGACAGGCTTAAAACTTACGACTTGGCTATGGATGTCCGCAGCAATGTTTCTACCGTTGAAACAAGCGATAGCGCGGTTGAAAGGAATGGTAGTCATGATGTGAAGAGGCAGTTGGTGCGTTGATATAATGTAATGTGTTGTTCTTGTTTTTGTGATGGTGCTGCGAGAATGAAGAAGGAGGAAAAAGGAAAAAGGAGACAAATGCTTGAGGTTTGAGAGAAACGCGCCAGAAGTTGGAGCTTTTTGTACAGGAAATCTTTCGTAAAAATGAAATCGAGGTTGAAAAGTTATGTAGGCGGTTTGGGAAGAATCAACATAACTTGGTACATAACATGGGTTATTGATTTTATTATGTATGGTTGAAAAAAAACCTAGATTTTGGCGCGAGTACATAATAATCAGCATAAGTAGCTAAATATATCATAACTTTCACTTTTAACTCCACCCTACTACTAAAAAAAAGCGCACCCACGTAAAATCGCCACTCCTCGCGAATGAATAGAAACGCAACAACGTTCATCGTACCAGATAACAACATTTCAATATGTAACAAAACAAAAGATATATTGAATATAAAAGGCAAATTACTCACAATGCTGTATTTAGTTTTGATTTTATGACTTTAACGCACGTTGATTTTCAATAATAAAAGGTGGGTGCGAAAAGCGCACCCAAAAATAAATATGTCGAGCATATTTTTGCTCTACTAATTGTTACCGCGTAGTAGTAAAACACATATTCTAAAAATGGGTGCGGAAAGTGCACCCATTGTCGTACTTTGAGGGGTAATAACTGCACCCAAAATTGGACTAAGT
>Ga0306864_1000884_pt1 | contig 12983 bp, 8 predicted proteins | sample AntRauTorckE5430_FD_190448 | JGI IMG/M metagenome (GOLD analysis project Ga0306864, IMG submission 190448) | Saline lake microbial communities from Rauer Islands, Antarctica - Metagenome Torckler E5 #430 (v2) (version 2) | ecosystem: Environmental > Aquatic > Non-marine Saline and Alkaline >...
GAGTAGGTAGACAACACTAAAAATTGATGATATGATCAGGCCCTGGAACCATCTGAACGTAGAGATGCCTTCGCGAGCCATTGCAACCGATTGATAAGTTTTTGAACCGACGAAGAAAAATGATTTGGAAAGTTGAACTGGATTTTTCGAACTTGGTTAGTAGGTCGTAGATAGGAATTATATGTGACACTCATCATTCGGGTATCATCCATCATCCAACATCAAACACAACGTAGGTACATAATAATAGATATCTAATCAGATCTAATAGAATAATAGACTATTCTCAATCGCGAAAAGAACATTCTCTTGCGACGTGCGACGTGCTTTGTTCTTCCCCACCCACTTGAACTTCTCTTGTCTTCGCGCCAAATTGGATGGCAATTTAATGAATTACAACAGTAGTATTGCTGTCGTTTTGTTATTACTAATGCCTGTTCACCTCTGTTCACATCACATCACTTCCATAACATCATATTTTGTTGAATGTGACTGTTATTTTAAAATGGAGAGAACTTTCAGTTACGCATCGTTATGGTAACAGTGGTATTTGTTTCATCAACCTTTGACAATTTGAATTGTGCTTTGAGACGGCATTTTGCGTTTCTTTCACGACCTTACAATTACCAATTACATCTTCATCTGTTATCACAATCAATATCGACAAAGCAATCTCCATTATAAGGCAGATTCACGATTCCTATATTTTTGTTGAGAGCATTGACCTGATCAGACCCATCGTGTGTATGTTTGGATGCATTTCTATTATGACGAAGAGATCCATTCCGCGTGTCACCGTTTGACCTTGATGAACAAATTTGAACTTCCCAGTGCATTTACTTCTAATTCCTGAAGTACCTCTTATTCTGGAAAATGGTGGCTCACGCCAGCCGTCAGTTTTGAGTTCCTCGCATCGTGAACGCGAACGCTTGAGCTTGCCTTTCGAAAGAAATTCCCAGTACCTTCGATGTACGCGTCACCTCCAAGATGCGTGCATCCCCATTTAGTCTTCATGTCATCTTCGGAATGGTATGCTTGGTTCTGTCCTTCCTTTTAAGTATTGGCGAAAGCGCTATAAAAGCCCATGAAACTTTTATCTTGAGGGAATTGGAGGTTGGCCTTGATCATAAATTGTACTTCGGGCAATTCCACTTCATTTCCACCTTTGCGCACTGATCCCAGGGATTCTTCTGAGCGTGGAAGCAGCTTTTCTGAACCTTGCTTCCGTCATCTCTCTAGAGACCTCTAGAGAGTGTGATTAGAAATTAGAAATAATGGCAAACCAAATAGCAAATAACTAAATCACAGACAAATAATAATTGATAACAGATACCAGGTAACAGTTAACTGATTATAGATAACAGAAGGACCATCCTGATAAATCCGCCGAGACATGGACAGGATGAAAACAAAAATCGACGAGCTAAACAATTCCGACGCATCAGCGTCAATATCTTCTTCAGCATCAGTTTCAGTAAGTCCACTGGAAATCACTTGTCACGGGCATCAAATACCTTTGTCTAGTTAGTTGCTACGTGTAGCGGGATGACTTTTTTTCTTTTTGCAAACCTTCCGATTCTCCCTTATTTATTCTACTCCGTTGCATTCACAGACGAGAGAAAGTCCTCGCCAATTCGGAACTCAACTTCATGCATCTTTGGGAAATCGGTCGTCGTCACAATCGTCGGCCAAGAAGGCGTATGCCTCCAGCCGATATGCAAGTGCTACTACTGAAAACGAAAAGAATGCTATAGCATTGAATGATGCGACTTCTAGAATTATTTGCAACAGCGACAGCACAATTCAAGTGAATGGAAATTCAACCTGACATCCTCCTTCCAGCAATAATAATATCAATTCTACGAGCACTCACCTATCAAACTTGCATCGTACGCTGAAGAGATCTCCGTCCTACATAACTGTTACCCTGACCATTGTAGAAACAGGCAACAGATTGCAATCTGGCGATAATTGCTGTAAATGGGGCTTTATCGTTGCCCGGCAGTTGACATTTGTCCAAAATGCATTTTCGGAATTATTCTGAATGCGAATGTCGAGCATGGCCATGGATCGACCTTATTATACAAAGAGGAAGAAATTGTGAAGGAGAGGGAAATGGATTCTTGCTCGGATTCGCAATCGATTATTGACGTTAATGGGTATCCTGCGACTAAAGAAAAGGATGAACTCGTCGTATCGATTGTTCAACATGGATCTCCTGCTCATGATGCAGGGCTTGTAGAAGGGGATATTATTAATTCAGTGTATGGACAGAAAAATGGACAGAAGGACCCGACATTGAGCTTATTGTTTGGGATTATGAGGGATAGTGCTAGGTTTGTAGTCAAGGTCAAGAGAATGGAAAGTTCATTTGAGAGAGGCTTTAGAGAGAAACATACAGAGTATGTGCCTGTCGCATTGGTAGAGGAGAGAATATCAGGAGAAAGTACTCAGCGTTGTCATGATGATCCTGGACGACTTGAATTGCACAATGATCTGGAGAAGGATCTGGTTCGTCCATTGGATGGCGATAATGATCAAAATGTGTTGAGTGCGTTCACGGACGATGAATTATTAGGTAATGATATAGCTTTGGCAATGGCCATGGCTCCACAGTATCTAAGTGATGCAGAAAAAACCCTGGACGACTTGGAATGCAAAATGATCTAGAGAAGGATTTGGTTCGGCCGTTGGATGGCGATAATGATCAAAATGTGTTGAGTGCGTTCACGACGATGATTTATTAAGTAATGATATAGCTTTGGCAATGGCCATGGCTCCACAGTATCTAACTGAAGCAATTGGAAAATCCAGAACAGGAATTGACATACTTTATAGCAATCAAGCATCTTCTAGTAGAGATGCTGAGAAAGTCAAGAAATTGGACAAGCATTCTAGGATTGCAACTTTATCATCTTGCACAATCGACAAATGTAGTGAAGGTGGCAAGAACAGATCTCTTGGTCCTGGAAAAGATTCCGTTTTAGGATCTCGTGTTCTAGAATCATACTCTTTGGATTGTCTGCAGATGCCAGTGACCAATCAAGCAGCAGGAAAAGCAGTTCAAGATGCTGATGATAGCGATGATGGTCGAATACAACAGGTTGCTCCTTTTGATCGAGTCCATGCTCCAATAGAGAAGAATGGTCTTGGCAAGCAAACGAACCATGCGAGTGGTAGTGATGGTGTTTGTATGGTAAAGGAATCGCCTTGTTTGGATGAGACAGATGTACAAGAAGAAAGTATATCGAAAAAACACGCTTTACTTCATTATGATTTACATGTCGATGATGAAGAAATGACTTTCTTCGACAAGTCAGATGTGGAAACTGCCACGGATTATCAGCCCCAGGCTGAATGTGGGAGCAGCACAAGTGATAGCGATGATCAAATGAGAGAAGAACCTTTTCAGGATTCACTAACTGTGCAAACGATGGACAAATCTAGCAATAAAGATTCAAGGAGAGGATGATGTTCGCGAGGAAGAAAATCTCTTGACTGCAAAAAAAAGCATTACAAGTGAGTCGGAAAAGGGGGAAAGCGTAGTAGTACCTCCTCGTCAAAAGAAATCTAAATCAAAGGCCAAAACGAGGAAAGTCATTGAAGATTTCACCTTGTCCAAGCAAGAAAAGGTATCGAAGAGGAAACGCAAGAAAGAAAGGTACCAAGGCAAGGATGAGATGGCGAAGAAAGATACAAAGCAGAACGAAAAGAAGAAACGGAAGGAGGAAAGAAAAGCAAGCGATTATGATCTTGTTGTCCCTGCTGGAACTGATGTTATCAATGCTAATAATAATTTTAATGACAATGACAATGCACACGAAGAGGTTGTGGAGGAACATACCGTCGCAGCTACGGAACTAGCGGAGGAAGGAAGCATTCCTGATAAAGATGGGAATATCACTGGCTTGGCAGGAATGCCTGCGTTGCATAGTCCCCCAACCGTGAACTCCACGAGGAAATGTAATTAAGCGTACGAATCCAAATTTCATGAAAAATGGAATAGATTCTTCACGAGCTTGTGGAGAATAAAGTAGAGAATGGACATTGTGACATCCCAACCAAAAGTGGATCGCTTGGGTTTTGGATCAATCATCAGAGGACTTTGTTCAGATCCAAGAAACTCAAGAAGGATCGTTATGAAAAACTTGTTAGGATTGGGTTCGCATTTGAGGATGCGAGATTCGCAAACTCCAAGACGAAATCCGAACATGAAAAATGGAATATACTCTTCATGGAGCTTGTGGAGTATAAAGACAAGAATGGAAATTGTAATTGTCCAACCAGGAATGGATCGCTTGGGTTTTGGATCAATCGTCAGAGGACTTTTTTCAAATCCAAGAAACTCAAGAAGGATCGTTATGAAAAACTTGTGGGGATTGGGTTCGCACTTAAGGATGATCGTTCTCAGAAGTGGCTGGATATGTATCAGAAACTTTTGGAGTATAAGGAGACGAAAGGACATTGTTTTGATGTGCCAAGTATCCTTCCTCTTGGAAGATGGCTACGTGAGCAGAGGTTGCGTTGCAGGAATGGAAAATTGAGAGAAAGTGAGTGGTGTGGAAATGGATCTCTTCATGATGGGCTGTTGGTGTTCTTCACTTAGTAAATGTTGCTGTGAGTGGGAGAAGATTGGATATGACGCAATGGAACTGCTGTAAAGGATGAGGGATGAGGGATCATGCTGTTCTGCATGTTTGTTGGTACTAGAGTATTGGTAACAGTGGATCCACAGAATGTTCATTCTGAAGACACTCTAGTTGCCAATAATTGCAGAGTGGTCTAGCTAGTAATATTTACTTTTCATCTCAGGTTTAGAGCTCCATTAAATATTGAGGAAGGCTTCCGAAGCTTCATTATTTGCAGTTTGCAGTGTCATTTATCGGTTGCAAGCAACAAGCAGCAAACAGCAAAACAGATAACTTAGATAACACATAACATAAAACATAACACATTGATACAAATACGAACAGGATGAAATCAAAAGTCGACGGGTCAAATTCTACTCAACGGAATCTTGCTCTCCAGATTCTTCGTGATCTCGTGAAAGATGAATTTATTTGTTCGATCTGTCTTCATACTTGCACAGATACGAATATAAATCCGCAATGCGGTCATCGCTTTTGTAAAATCTGCATCAAGAAGAGTTTGACTAGCTGCAAGCACGAGTGCCCCATTTGCAGAGCACGTATCCCCACATGTCGTACCTTGAGACAAGATGCGCAATTTGATCGAATTGTGAGTATTGTACAGAAACACCTTTATTGTTGTCGGTAATTAATATAGCTAGTCGCTAGTTGTATCTCATTTAATCACGAACTAATATCCTCATTTAATTTAGTCATCACAGGTTCTAGACACAATTGCGGTATTGGAAGCAAATCTAGATCAGGATATGATTGACACAAATCAAATAACAGAGAATGAAACTAGTGCAACCAACTCCTCGTCGAACGATAGTAGTGATGAGTCGTCGCAAGAAAGTTGTGGTAAATGCGTTGTATCGAGCAATAGACATAATATGGACAGTAGTATGGGAGGTAATAGAGAGTCTGCTGGTGGTGGCATGGTAAAGGAAGAGAACCATCAGGTAGTAAAAGAAGAGAGTTCGGTAACGGAGATGAAACCCCGATTGAATCATTCTGATATTATCGATCTCGCCGTAGAGCCCAAAGATGCTGGCAAGATTAAAGTGAACTCTAGAGTACTTGTATGGTGGCCTTACGAGGAAAGGTACTATTCAGGAACAGTAGATAGGATCAAGGTCAACAGCTCCGATCCCGATCCACATCACATTCTTTACGATGACGGTGATAAACAATGGACAAACCTATATTATTGCGACTTCAAACATATTGACGCAGCAGCTGGGTCAAGTGGACTCAACAATTCTGACGCATCAGTGTCGGAATCTGCAGCATCAGTTTCAGTAAGTCAATTGGAATTCACATGTCACAGGCATCAAATACCTTTGTCTAGTTAGTTGCTACGTGCAGCGGGATGATTTCTTTTTCTTTTTGCAAACCTTCCGATTCTCCCTTATTTATTCTACTCCGTTTCATTTACAGACGAGAGAAACTACTCGCCAATTCGGAACGCAACTTCATGCACCTTTGGCGTCACTGTCGCCGGTCAAGGAAGCGTATACCTCCTCCAGCCGTTTTGCAAGTACTACTACTGGAAACGAAAATAATGCTACAGCATTGAATGATGCGACTTATAGAATCATTCACAACAGCAGCAGCAACAGCAACGGCAATATTCAAGTGAATGGAAATTCAACCGGACATCCTCCTTCCAACAATAATAATAGCAATTCCACGAGTACCCACCTATCAAACTTCCATCGTATGGTGGAGAGATCTCCATCCTACAAAAATATTACCCTGACCGCTGTAGAAAGAGGCAACAGTAAATGGGGCCTTCCCGTTGTCCGGCAGTTGACATTTGTCCAAAATACATTTTCGGATATTATGCCGAATGCGAATCTCGAGCATGACCATGAATCGACCTTGTTATACAAAGAGGAAGAAAAAGTGAAAGCGAAGAAAATGGATTCTTGCTCGGATTCGCAATCGACCATTGTCGTCAATGGGTATCCTGCGACCAAAGAAAAGGATGAACTCGTCGTATCGATTGTTCAACATGGATATCCTGCTCATGATGCAGGGCTTGTAGAAGGGGATATTATTGATTCAGTGTATGGACAGAAGGACCCGACATTGAGCTTATTGTTTGGGATTATGAGAGATAGTACTAGCTTTGTAGTCAAGGTCAAGAGAATGGAAAGTTGCTCCTTTGAGAGAGGCTTTAAAGAGAAAGAGACAGAGACAGAGTATGTGCCTGTCGCATTGGTAGAGGAGAGAATATCAGGGGAAAGTGTCCGGCGTTGTGATGATGTCCCTGGACGACTTGAAGTGCACAATAATCCGGAGGAAGATCTAGTTCGGTCATTGGATGGCAATAATGATGAAAATGTGTTGAGTGCGTTCACGGACGATGATTTATTAGATAATAATATAGCTTTGGCAATGGCCATGGCTCCACAGTATCTAACTGATGCAAATGGAAAATCCAGCACAGGAGTTGACATCAATCAAGTAGCAGCAAAAGCAGCTCAAGATGCTGATGATAGAGATGATGGTCGAATACGACAGGTTGCTTCTTTTGATCGAATCCATGCTCAAGTAGAGAAGAATGGCATTGGCCGGCAAAAGAAACATGCGAGTGGTAGTGATGGTATTTGTATGGTCGAGGAATCGCATTGTCCAGATAAGACAGATTTACAAGAAGAAAGTATATCGAAAGAACACGGTTTACTTCATTATGATTTACATGCTGTTGATGAAGAAATAAATTCCTTCGACCAGTCAGATGTGAAACTAGCAACGGATTATCAGCCCCAAGCTGAATGTGGGAGCAGCACAAGTGATAGCGATGATCCAATGAGAGAAGAACCTATTCGGGATTCACCAACTGTGCAAACGATGGACAAATCTAGTAATACAGATTCAAGGAGTGAAAGAAGAGAAGATGATGACGTTCGCGAGGAAGAAACTCTCTTGACTGCAAGAAAAAGTTTTACAAGTGAGTCGGAAAAGGGGGATGATAGCGTAGGAGTACCTCCTCATCAAAAGAAATCTAAGTCAAAGGCCAAGAAGAGGAAATTCAGTGAAGATTCCACCTTGTCCAAACAAGAAAAGATATTGAAGAGCAAACGCGAGAAAGAAAGGTGCCAAGGCGAGGATAAGATGACGAATAAAGATGCAGAGCAGAACGAAAATAAGAGAAGGGAAAAGGAAATAAGAGCAAGCTATTATCATCTTGTTGTCCCCGCTGGAACAAATGTGATTAATGGTAATGGTAATGGTAATGGTAATGGTAATGGTAATGGTAATGGTAATGGTAATGGTAATGGTAATGGTAATGGTAATGACAATGGCAATGGCAATGGCAATGCACACGAAGAGGTTGTGGAGGAACATATCGTCGCAGCTGCGGAACTAGTGGAGGAAGGCAGCATTACTGAAATAAATGGGAATGTCACTAGCTTAGCAGGAATGCCTGCGTTGCATAGTCCCCCACCCGTGAACTCCAAGACGAAAGACAATCAAGTGTACGAATCCAAATTTGGTGAAAAATGGAATAGACTCTTCATGGAGCTTGTGGAGTATAAACAAAAGAATGGAGATTGTAACATCCCAACCAAGAAGAATGGATCGCTTGGGCGCTGGATCAAACGTCAGAAGGAATTGTTCAAATCCAAGAAACTCAAGGCGGATCGTTATGAAAAACTTGTTGGGATTGGGTTCGTATTTGCCGGTCATGAGAAATGGAATAGACACTTCATGGAGCTTGTGGAGTATAAACAAAAGAATGGAGATTGTAACATCCCAACCAAGAAGAATGGATCGCTTGGGCGCTGGATCGATCGGCAGAGAACTTCGTTCAAATCCAATAAACTCAAGGCGGATCGTCATGAAAAACTTGTGGGAATTGGGTTCATATTTGATGTAACTGCTTTGGATCTCAAGGGAAAATTAAATCAGCAGTGGCAGGATATGTATCAGAAATTATTGGAGCATAAGGAGACGAATGGACATTGTTTTGATGTGCCTCAGACCCTACCTCTTGGGAGAGGGCTACAGAAGCAGAGGAGGCTTTACAGGAATGGAAACTTGAGAGAAGATCGGGCGGAGAAGTTGCTTTCTGTTGGCTTTGATTTGAAGAAGGGCGGGGCCGTTGGTGTTCGTGATGCTTCATCGGGACAGCCTCCTAGGGAGAAGAGAAAGATGGAGAATTTGGACAATGATCTTGCTACCATGACCCATGATGAGAGAGCGGAGGGTATTGATGATATCAATGCTAATGATGATGTTAATGACAATGGCAATGGACATGCAGAGGTTGTGGAGGAACATATCGTCGCAGCTACGGAACTGGTGGTGGAAGGAATTAAAGAGGGACATTCTCCAGAAGAGGTAGCTCCCCCCTTGAAGGAGAACAATGAAGTTCATAAAGACGGTCCAGCTGTGAGCGTTTAAAACTTCAACGTGGCAGTGGCAGACGAATTGGTTGCTTCTCAAATATACGCGAAGGGATTATGAGGGTACTCGACATCCAGGGAAAGGATAGTATACGTAGTGCGTAAGCGAAGAATGAAAAATAATAATGGATGTTCAAAATGATTGTATGTATCAATGATACTCTCTTCCCTCTTAGTCTCGCACTTTTTCGGGAAATTACAGACTGACGCAATTGAGACCATCGTGTTTGAATGCGCTATTGAATATACGACGAATGAGAGTTGGTATGATAGCAATATCTTCTCTCAATTGTTCTTGGCAGCTTCCATTGGTGACTTGTTGGAAGTTGAAGAATGGCAGTAAAATATGGAGTTCGAGTTATCCCTGCTAGTACAATGTGAAAAGCATAAAGAAAGATTTGGTTTTAACATGATTAATGAAGAGTGGTGAGTGACTTAGAACAAATAACACAGTTAGTCTTGAAGATTGTGTTTTAGAGTTCAAAGTGGCAAATCTCTTTCCCCTGCCTAACTCCGAAATGCATTAAGGAGGTCGGTGTAATAAAAGTGATTTGCACTGTTCTTTGATGAACGTGCATAGCCGTCCACAAATATTTTGACGCAGCTCAGCCACTGTGTAGATAAACCGTAATTTGTCACAAGAATGCGTCTGCAACCAATAAGTTTTTCAATGATAAGGCAACATCTCTGATCCTCCGTAACAAAGGGACTGAGCACGGAAAGACGGTCAAGAAGTGATGTACATTGATGCGAACTGAGAGCTGCAGTGCCTTTCGAAGAGATATCGCGCAATATTATTTGCAGAGCCTCTAATGCAAATGCTGAGGCGCCTTCACTACTGCAATTTGCTTCGATTGGGAAGGAACAGAGGGCTACTATCAATTTCGTCACATCGCAAGTACCAGCCGCTTTCGCTGATTCAATTATCTGCAGGCATGAGTCTAGTTGGAGTCCGTACGGATGAAATTGGAGAGTGCCAATGGTATCACGCTGATGGTCGACGATCTTATATAGAGAACAGAGGATCCCGTGTGCGTTCTGAAGCATTTCTCCATTGACGTCGACGAGGCGGCAGCCGGGTTTAGTCACTGCGCAAGTTGCTACTATATCTGTCACATTCCTTGCAACATTAATTCTGTTCAGATTCGGAAGGCCGTGTGATATGATATTTACTTGTAACGACTCGTTTGCAAGCTTACCAATCACATTGTTGGTAAGTTGTATGAAGGCCCTAACAACACGCGGTGCTTTAAGATCAAGATTGAGCGCGATGGCATTCAAAGAGCTTTGTATCCAGGAAGTCAATCCAACAGCATGAAAATAGTGGTAAAATGAAGATGATTCTCCCCTTTTGACCAGCGCCTCGACAGTTTCTACCAAGAGGATACATTCCTGGTCATCTTTATTAGAATCTTGCCTTGTGAATAGTGCGTCAAACGCTGTAAGAAGTAACTCTGGAACATGGCGTCGAGAGGCCATTCTATAGCTGTAAGAATCAACCGTGCCATCTTTCAGAAGATTCAATGCCCACATTCTCTCTTTTCTAGCTTGGTCTGGAGAGTCGTGAGCCGAACAGAACAGCGACATGAAAGCGGGAAGAGAGAAGCAATCTGTAAAGGCTCCATGATGGTTACTTAGACGTAAGAATGACTTATTGATTGCCGAGTATAGATCATCTGTAGGTTTCGTTAGTGTGAAGAAGGATCTGGCCAAGAAAAGGCTACTGACATTTGGAAACATAGGGACAAGTAGTGAACGATTCTCATCATCGTTCTTCTGAATGATGTACTTTGCTCTAATAACCATGAGTCCCCTTTGCACTGAGCTGAGGGCCATCTGCAATTGTGATCTCGACTTCCATTCTACAAGACTTTGCGCTTCAATGCTATGAATTGCCTGTAAAAATCGATAGATTCCTGCGATTGCAATGCTACGAAGGTCTGGACAGTTGCTTGACAGACACGCAACAGTTAGAGAGAGAGCTCCATTTTGAGAGAGTCTATAAGCGACATTTGCAAAACCCTCTTTTGCAGGATCTGATTTGAAATCATCCTCTGGTTCTCGATCGGTGGAAGATCTCTTCCTGCTGTATGATTGTTCGTCGCTCACAACTGTAGATTTTTCATCATTTGCCTTGTCCACCAACTTTCCAAATGATTCTAGAGTGCCTAAAATCATTGGCATGATGAAACCAGGACTATATCGCTCATCTTCATCTCTTGAATACATTTCGTACTGGCTGGAATTGACTTTATGATTTGGTTTTTTGGTTGTCGTAGCCATGTATTCGTCACCTGAATTGTCAGATGAACTGATAGACTGGCCTTGGTTATCTTCATCGTCACTATTTTCCTCGGTGGTATCATCTTTGACCTTACAGACCCATGGCTCAAGATCCTGTGTAGGTTTAACAGCATCCCAAATAGGAAAATCATCGATGGTTTTCTGGACGCGCTTTATATCCAATTTATCTATGAAGTGCTCCCATTGATGGCCGAACTCGTTTCCGATGATATTAATTTTACTCTGAGATGTGGTATTTGGTTTGCCCCAGACCAAATCGTGCATGAAAAACAACTCGTCCTAAATGAATTTAAAAGAAAATATGGTCAAAGAGAGAAGACGTGATAAAATGATTCAAAAATAGAATCTGCAAAACTTACCTGATCCAAATCATTCATTGCCTCGTATAAAGATAATAGTCGGCGAAGAAGTAAGTCTTCTTGAGAAACACTTGCATCAAATGCCATCAGGAGAGGCGCTAACTTCTCGCTATTATAATCAATTTTGCCATTGCCTATGCTTACACAGGTAATCAAAAGTAAAAGAAGATTCTTTCTCGATTCACCCCTTTGTCCAGCTACCTTATCAAAGTTTGAGTGAGTCATTATCATAGAATGAATTTGATCAGGAGTAAAACAGTGAATTTCTTGCTCCATCGCACATGCATTTGCAACGACAATACGACATATTTCCAGACACTTGGGACTAATGTGTGTGTCGTCCAATCCAATGCCAACTTTCAAGCACACGATAAGGATTCCTTGAAGACAATCTACATCATTTAGTTGGTACATCTCTACCAGCTTCTTCGTCGCTGATAACATCAGTTCACAACTATGCGTGTGCGTTCCTTCTAGCTTGATTGCCTTCGGAAACATTTTGACAATATATGTGAGAGCAACATTGCGTAATGACATAATGGCTCTATTCTCTAAAAGGTCGCTGAAACAAGATGCAATAGCGCAGATTAGATTCAAAATAGCTTTCTCGAGAGACTTCGGAATTTCTCTGTACTTGAGATTCGTCCAATGGAGCATAAGGTCAGTAATATTAGACAAAATCCCCTTCTTTGAATGAACACTCAACTGGTTCGATGTCCACATTCTTGATACAACGTCAAGAACCAATTCAGAAGATTCGTGAAGAGATTTATCGTCGATCTGTTGTGAGAATGGGTGGTTTTAGTGAACCAGCAAAATTAAGTATTTTGTTATGCGGCGACCAATCGCATTTCTTACCAAATGTTGCAGGATAAGGCAAAGGCGATCAATCACAGCAGTGGTGGTAGTATCATGCCAATCTTGTATAGGACAATGATTCTGCTGGAGAACTTCGCGTATGCTAACAGCAATAATTTCGTCGTTGAACCCGAATTCGTCACATTTGCTGACTTTGGCCATAGCCCTAGTAACGATTTTTGATGAAAATAATGATGCGTCGTATATCATTAGAGATTCGAGGAATCGAAATCGGGACTTGCTTGGACTGCAATATTTCGTATCCAGCTCGTCGTATACAAGGTTATTATAAGCAAGCTCGACAACATTGTCAATACCTTTTACTTGAATGCATTTGATTACAGTTGCTGCATGTACACAATAAATTTCAGAATCAGCTACCATAGTAGCCATGAGATCTTCCAACTTCAGAAGTA
>Ga0306864_1000885_pt1 | contig 12978 bp, 11 predicted proteins | sample AntRauTorckE5430_FD_190448 | JGI IMG/M metagenome (GOLD analysis project Ga0306864, IMG submission 190448) | Saline lake microbial communities from Rauer Islands, Antarctica - Metagenome Torckler E5 #430 (v2) (version 2) | ecosystem: Environmental > Aquatic > Non-marine Saline and Alkaline >...
GATGCAGTCATTGCTATCTCAGAAAGCCGTCATCTCAAGAAAATGTTCACGAAATCTGTGCTAAAAGCATCTGATGACTTCATCGACGATGATGACGAAGATGACGATGATGAAGAAGAAGCTTACGATCCTCTTGGCGAAGGAGTTGACAGCATCTCCTGGCTTCCACCCCTTTCTTCTACCTCTTCTGCCCCTGCACCCACATCCATCAAGGAAGGATCCGAAATCTTACCCTTCTTCCCACTCGGAGGAATCGTCTACACACCCAATAGTGAACACGTACTCAACATCTTTGAACCCCGTTATAGACAAATGTACACGGACATTCTCATGAATGGATCCAAACGATTCGTCGTTGCCATGTCGCACCCTGAGAAACCCGGAACGTTTTCTGAAACAGGAGTCATTTTTTATCTTGATGATCTCAAAGAAGTCAGTGAAGAAACTGGAGATCAGATCAAATACATTTGCAATCATCGCGTGACAAAACGGGTCAAATTGCATAAAATTCTCAATCCAGATGCATGGGAGTCCAGAGAGTCATACCTGAAAGTGGAAGCAACAATCTTTGAAGAAGATGACGATGATGATGATGTGAAGGAAGATGGTGATGATGACTCGGAGGAAGAATCTGAAGATGAAATGGATGAGAATATTCCAAACAACGACGCGTACAAACTCTTCGTCAAGGCAATAAACCCATCCAAGCCACACGAATCGTATGAAAAGGCGCTCATGAAATCATTCCAAGAATTAGTCCATATTCAACATGAAGTAGAAGAAGATGTGCGCTTCACGCGTGCATCCACCTCCACGCTCGCCGTTCGAGCGGGTAATGCAGAAGATGGACTGTGGATGACCATCCGTCTCTGGCAATCCTTCATCGAACAGCGATTGGTGGCCAGACAAAATGAGATGCAAATGGAATTTCAAGAAAAATTGTTGGATTTTCTCAAGAAGGAAAAGGGAATGGAAGAAAATGAGCTCCCATCTACAATTGGATTTAATGATCTATCACCTGCACTACAGGATGAAGTGCAGGAATTGCAGAAGAGGATGGCAGTGGAGTTGCAACCATTAGTGTTGGAGAGCACTTTAGCTATTCAGAAGATTTTGGAAGCCACGGATCATGAGGCTAGGTGTAATTTGTTGAAGTATTTCATGGATGCGGAGAAGAAAAGGTTGGCTGCGAAGAAACAGCTGCTAAGTATGTTTGGCGGTAGTGGCATTATCAGTGGAGACGACGTGAAAGCTATGATGGAAGAAGTAGAATTTGACGATGAAGAAGAGGATGAAGAGAGCGATAATGACAGTGATGATGACAGTGACAGTGATGACGATTCGTCTCCCAGCAGTGGATCATTACTCGTTGATGAGCCGGATGCCTTCCAATAAGGGATGTCGTGAAGGTATACTCAAAGTCAACATTGTCATCTTATAACGCTAAAAGAAAATGATGGTTATATTTTTGTAATGGCAGCGGCCAGCATACACCACACTTAGTACAACCTATTATCCAGTGACAAATGAATAAGTGTCCGTCGTTTTGCAAGTGGATTACATAAAAGAACTCCTTACAGAACACAGCACGTCTTAATGGAAACTCATCTTTATGTTATCTTCTGTGCTGCCGATCTCAAGCAAGTGACTATACCTTGGCTAAGCCTCCTTTCCGATAACAAATAAGACAGCATAATCAACCTTATCACATCCCTTCACAATGGGCATCTCTGCACCAGGCATTACTGGGAAATCTTTTTGATTCGCAGTCAATGGTGATCCATTGCCAACACCATCTTTCGGTGAATATCTAGCAGACCGACAAGGTAAATGTGTAACATCATACAAACTTCCCTTCTCCAGACTCCAACTCCCATCCTGCCCCACATCCAGAACCGTTGTTGTCAATCTACCGCCTGTGACCAAATATTTTCCTTTTTCCAGAGGAAACTTTGGCGCTTCCATGATCAAACCATGTTCTTCAACCCACCAATCCTTGGGATCAAACGTCCATCCCACCGGTGCCACATTATTCCTCTTGGATAATTGACTTTCATAATCTTTGAGGAAGACACCGCGGGGTCCAGGGTCTAAAGTCCATACTCCCCAATCTTTTGCACTAGAACCCGATGAAGCTTTTGGGTCGGCAATGGCAGCGATAAATTGAGTTGGGATTCGCTTGAAACCTGGCGGAGCAGCAACTGCCAGGGCGGTGTTTGTAAGAAGTGCGAGAGATGTGGAAATGAGAAAGGAACGCCTAAATTGCTTGCCAAGAAATTTGTTGCTGGATTTAGAGGGAGAAGAATCAATGGGTTCTGGGGATTCGTTCTTGGCTCCTGATAAGATTGGGATTGTGGATATTCGACTTTTGTTGGTGATGTATCTTGGTGAAGGAGAAAAGGAATTAGATGTCGTAGCTAGGAATGCTAGAAGAGCGATTACATTCAGAAGGGTCCTCATCGGTGTTGAACTGTTATATTCCCAAGTATATGTTGTTGTTAATGTTGCTGTGATCTGTAATTGTATACAGGTAAGGAGAAGGTCTCGTCTTTAGATAGTTATTATTGTAGGTAAGAGTTATTAGTTATGTTTTAGGTTTTGTTATTTATAAAATGAGGACTGGGAACTCGGAGTTACACTCGGAGTGCGGTTTGGAGCACACGTCACACGTAGTCTTTTTCTTTTTTTATAAAAAATATCTCAAGAGAAGCGCTATTTACCTTCGTACACACAACGCGATGACTACATTCTACAGTAGTAAATATGAATTGCTCTCTTTTAGGAATTCGTCTAAAAAGAGAGGCTCCAGAATATCAAATTTTGGATTCATGTTTCATCTCACTTTCTAGATTTGTGTTCGTCTTTCAGGAGTTTGACTCAAATTGTGGATAGTTGATTCATGATGTGTCAATATAAGCACTCCCTTTTGTGATCAAGGTGATATCACTGTGATCAAGGTGATATCAAAAGAATGTTCATCAATTTATAAATCGATGCACTATTGAAAGATTGTATTGTTCCAAACTGCAGAAGACATTGCTAATACGTCTTTAATATGCACTCCTTTGTCCTTAAAAGAGCTTTGCGAAACTGTTGTGAGCGAAGAAATGTCCCAATGTTATGCTACAAGAGTAACATCCTGGCTCAGTTCATGTCAAGCACATCTAGAAAGGTTGGGATTCTTTCACAAGAAAAGCAACAGCAAATTTCGGATCGAAAGGAGTTTCTCCGCTTTGAAACAAAAATGAAATCAATTCCAATTAGCTGCCATCAAGCAAGCCATTCGAGAGCTCTTACCAATATCATGGCTAATACTGTTTTGCCATGGATGGAAGAAGAGAAGAGAACTGGTCCTTCAGATAATCGATGGCTGAATCACGAGCTCAACCAAATGCCTCATCTCTTTCATCACGGAGCAAACGAAATAGACATCATAACTTCAATTCTGGGTGAAATTCTATCGGCTCTTCAGGATACCACTCACCCTTGTGCAGTTCATTTGCGAGGATCACGTCGGCTGGTTGATTGCGATCACACTCTAGCATGGGTACTGATGCAAGCATTGATTAGGTTACCCGGAGGAGTCATTAGGATAGCTGGCAAAAAGCTTGATGCTAGATCGAGAAATGAATGCTACATTCCAACATTGCAGGATATTGATGATCTCCGTCAAGAATGCGAACAGGCCGGCGTAGATCCCCATCGTGGCGGTTCGGTATATCTGCATGTAATTTTCTTGAGAGACAAAGATGAGGTATTAAAGCAAGTTGATGAAATAGGTAGAGAAGGACAGAAAGAGGCACCCTTCACCAATCTGAAGAACTTGATCAAGGCAAGTCAAGTCTGTAATAAAAGTGAGGTCTGCACCATTATCTACATTGGACTGAGTAAATCGATGATTGAAAGATTTGTCGGGGGTGTAAATAGACACTGAAAATCCCATCACTTTGAGCATGGCATGAACGGAATTCTACTCCGAATGCTTGAAAAGGAAGATACACAAGAAAAGGTTTCGACATTTCCTATCTTGAATACTAATTTGTTAGGACTCTTTGAATCTATCTTTGCTGCAATATGGAGCTTGGATAAGAGTCTCTTACATAAGCAAGGCAATTCAACAAATATGATGGGATGTGGATCTGCTAGGTATTAATCAAATAAGGAAAGAAGGAAGCAGCACCTACATGATTTATAGACCACAAGAAAAGGCATGGCAACTTTCAGAAGAGTCCAAGGTGGATAATTTGTTTTGAGTAGCCTTGGCGCATAATGAGGGGATGCCAGCCTGAATTACCCAAGATCGTTTCAAGTAGCTGGAGGGCATCGGCTTTGTATGGAACGTTGATGACGATATATATGATCTTCGACTTTCACAGCTGATGGATTGCAAGAGGCCAATGGTCGTTGCAATGCTCCCAAAAGGTGCAAAGAGAATGCAGAGTAAGCCCATAACGATATATCCTTCACTTTCGTTGCTCTTTGTATGTATGTCATAAGTGGACGTATCTAAAGTCGATTTCCAGGCTCAGTAGATGGGTGACAGGACAAAGACAGGACCACAAGAAATTATACTACTGTAGAGGGTATGCCATCTTTAATTACCGAAGACCGCATCAAGGAGCTGGAGGACATTGGCTTAGAATGGAGCGTTAATGATGATGTGTGTGATCGTTGACTTTCATAGCTGATGGATTTCTAAGAGGTCAATGGTCATTGCAACATCCTCTCCCAGGTTCGAAAAGAATACAAGGTCAGCTATAAATTTTGACCAACAATAGTTAAGGAATGGTCCATAACGACGACTGTCTCAATGGTAAAATTCATTATAAGTTATTGCTAAACATAAATAGATAGATAATTGACTTGCGATTTTAGGTTAAATGTGTATATTTACCCTTTCTCGACTCGCAGTCTTTTCGACAGAATACAGTGACCATGAATTCTTTCACAGTCTGAAAGATTCACATTCATTCTACAACCAATTTACATTTTACTCTCCAGGGAAATCAATAAATGACATTTCGCCTTTGTCATCTACTCCGTCAATGTCCGCTGTAGCATTGATTTTATAATCATCGTCTTCACAACGCAATCCAATTTCTTCACCTTCCAGCTCAGATACACCTCCAATAGTTTCCAAGGATGGAATCATTGCCAGTGCAACCAAGGAAGAATTACGACTCAATTGAGATTTTCTTGCATTGTTCAAGACGCTTCTACTAACACCTCCACTAGGATTTATTCCGTTTGGCATGACTTCATTCAAGGAGTTTTGATAGTTTGCCTGTAATGCAGACAAACTGTTCTCCACCCCCATGCCCAAATCTGATGGATCAAGGAATGTGAAGTTATCCCCCATGCCTGTTTCTGGATCCTGCAATATTGACGTATCAAGATTGTGACTCAAGGAATTGCTGCTGCAATGCGATGAACCTATTGATGATGGCATTGAAAAATGGTGAGCGACCCCTTTTCCAACTGCAATCTTCGCAAGAGCTGATGGAGCAATTGCGGAAGGGACAGTATTGCCCGCGCTGGAAGAAGGGATGGGTGCTGCCATATTATGACCACCCGTGTGTGAATTAATTGGTGCATCACGGTGGTAATTATTCAATTGGTGCCTTACACCCTTCCCTACGGCAATTTTTGCACAAGGTCCAGTGTTAACGACGTCATGATTGCTAGGTCTATCACGTTTAATTCCAGATTGGACCCTGTTGAGTGCCGCGAAAGACGTTTTCTTCGATTTCTGAGATTCATTGTGTTTGTCTTTGGATTCTTTGGTTGTCGCACTGGTCTTTCTCTGAAAATGGTAAAAGACAGAATTAGAAAATGGGAATCAACGTAATGAATGTAAAAAATCAAAATGCAACTGTATTTTCTTACCTTCATTCTCAATAGAGATCTCAGATCAGTGGTGGCATTTTCGTTCACATAAGAACAAGGTGCCATCTTTCCCTTGCCTGCCAACTTTCGGAAACCAAAGTAATTCAACTGTCTTTGAAATGAGGCGTATTTACTGTGACGGAAATATTTGTTCAAGACCTCTACTTCTAGACGGTGAGGGTTGTGCACTTCAATCTTGGCGTTCGACCACTCAATGATATCTCGATGTTCATCTGTCAACATTTTGGTAAGTTGATAAAGGAATTCTGGCACAGAAGTATTAGATACAATTTGTGCGACAGCTTCATTGGATATTGTATGTTGAGATATAGGTGATGTTTGGGTGGGACTGGAAATTGGTGCTGGTATAGGGACAGGCAGGATATTGGATTGATGGTATGATCCAATTTGCATGTTTGTATTATGTTGCTGAGATGAGATATTTGATGCGATGACATCAGGGGTTGTGAGGAAATTCATTTGCATGTTATGAAAATCAAGTGATTGCTGTCCTGAGCGCTGTGATGGTTGACTCGTTTCTGGGTTTTGTGGTTGTTGCTGATATTGTTGCTGATTGTATAGATTGTTTGACATTACATTCACTGGGTTTGGTTGGAATGACTCCATAACCGGAATGTCTGCTAAGCTATCGAGAGGATCACTCAGACTGAGAAATGATTGTGTGGAACCGAACCCACTGGTGAAGATTGACTCTGACGGAGTGAAGGTAGCTGGCATGTGAGTGATACTGCTGCTATTACTCCTACTAGATGAGCTATTGCTACGATGACTTCTGGTATTGGATAATGATGTGGTGCTGCCAGAGCTTACAACGTGAGGTACTGTTGATGTGTGCTTTTGTTGTTGTATTGGCATGTTTTCTGTTGTCATGAGCTATTGAATACTCTTTGCTGTAAAGCGTCATCATGTGTTAGTTGTGATGTAGAGGAAATAAAAGAGAAATGTGAGATGTAAATATGGATGATTCTACTCCGATTGACGGACTGACACACGTCGTGTTCGGTTCGTGCTAAAGTACAGCTGATGCACAACCCATCGTGTGACAGGTACCTCACTTCCTTGTAATCCTTTTTACTTCCAGGCTTCAACTTACTAATTTGATGAGTGAATGCGGTATTGTTTGCTGTAATACTGATAGTGGTAATGGTAGTGTTCCTTTACGATACTATTTTGTTTAATGTTTAATGATGTGTGTCTGTAAGAAAGCAAAAGCAAAGCATTCAACATGCTGACTGTGACAGTGCGTGTCTTTTTCAGCTGAGCTGGAAGAGAGGAAACCGTTCCTGACTCAGTGAAAATTTTTCCTGGCTTCTGATTTTATGCGTCATGTCACTTGCTTCTCAACAGTTCTCATAATGCATTCTAAATAGCCTCTACCATCTTCCATTTTATCAAATTCGTGTATCGTACAACCCATCAGATTTCAACCAATCGGATTACAGTAAAATTTAAATTAAACGGTGAACTTGAAAGACGTTAGAATTCTGAAGGATGCTTTTCTCAGATTTGTCTCGGGATAACAGGGAAACGTTCCGACAGACAATTTCGTCAGATTTCGTAGACTTTTTGTATTACAATTTAAAGGAACATGCATCCAAACGATTTCAACCTTCTAATGCCATCAAACAAATTTTATTATTATTGGTACCACAAAAACATTACAATACCATATTGAAACGCGTTGCGACAATGATTAGAAACACATTTGGAGATATGCGTATGGCCTGCCTGCTGAAACAGAGTCTTTTGATAGGACGTTTCTATCGGAACAATTCTGATTCGATGACTAGTTCTGATGACGTTCCCGAAAAGAGAGTTTTCCTCGAAAAGAGATGATGTCGGACCTTCTGACGTCAGAGGCATCTCGGAATTGCTTGTGATGAGTCCTTTGCATTTTTTAGGGTTCCATAGAGTTCCAAGGAGATCCATCAGTGTTTCTTTGAAAGTGACATCACTCCAGTCTTCAAGTCATCGGAAGCGGCACTTTCCTGACAAGCTTGAAAAAATCATTGACGCACATGAGACCAACTTTCTGCACGAGGAAACCAGGTACGGTAGAACTATTAGCCTGTGTCATGGTTGTTAGATCTACCTTATTACGATAACCTGGAACTGTGCGAAGAATGTTAATGCCCCACATAACTTCATTCCTTTCCCCAGGAAATGCAACACATTCCTCAGTCCTGGCCCGCGTATCCTGCTTTGTATCATGTAATGAATCATCACTTGTCAATGCCATCTCTACAGATCGAGATACCACAATGAACTCGTCATTCCCCCCTCCCTCATCAATAGGTCTGGCATGCAGGAAGGTCAAAATCTTGATGACCTTGCTGGAGAATGGGATTTGTGTTTGATTCTCCACAATCTTTGTCACCTTTCCATCCAGATGATTCTCAAATATGCAGATATCTTTTCGTCCATTGGAGAATTTATTGTAAAGCTGCACTTTGGAACTGTCCAGAAGTAAGTCCACCAATTGTCTCGGGGTCATATTGGGAACAATTCCTCGTCCTTTCAATAATGGAATCTTGTGACCGTAGGTGTCCATAGCTTTGGATCGGAATTGACCCGACCAGATAAATACTTCTTTCTCCAGCGTTTGAATTATCTTGTCCGTATTTTGACAGTGATGCCAGTTGAGGTTTGTTATCAATTTCGATGTCACACCTTCTGCTTTCCACTGAATTGGCTGACTTCCTGATGGTGTTTTTCCCTCGGAAATAAAATGAATTGTTTGATCATGGATGCTGTTTAGATCAGTTCTTCCATCCTCTGAAAGGAAAAGAGCTCGTTCTACCATTTTGTCTGTTGCCTCTGTTAGATGTTGATTGCGACCGTCGTGCTGTAGTTCCAATTGGACGATTCTCTTTTTTCGAAATTCATCAGTCTTCGATTCCAAACAAAGGTCACATATCCGAACAGAAAAATGCATTGTCTGTCCAATGGGTTTGGGAAGAGACGTTGCGTTCCGAGTGAAAGCTTGTTCTTCATAACCCTCTTTGGATGCTGTATTCGCCTCCGCTTCATACAATTCGCCAGTGCGCAGATCTCCATGGTCACAGATACGAGAATGGCTCAACGTTGTTTTTTCTGATTGTTCAGATGAGCATTCCCCTGGATTCTGCCAGGCGATGAGATTCGTAATAGTTGAACCTACCTGATCTTTTATCTTAGTCGCTGCCTTCGTGACTATGGGTACAAGACCCATTGCAGAGTGAATTAGATTTGTGTGAGGGTTCAAGATTACATTTGATTCAGATCCTGAGGGTTGACACATTTCTTGGCTGATAGTACCATGGATAAAAGATTCGTTGAAAGGAAGTACGTGCATCAGAACATTACTAGTCATCTGAACAGCCCTGCCAGCGACATTCGAAGAAATATGCATTGTCATTGTTATTGGTGTTAGAGAAGTCTTGATGATCTTGTCTGCTGTGGAGTTAATGAGGCTTCCAGTGGATTGGAGAGCCCGCTGGAATTCATTTGAGTTAATGAGACATTTGATATCATTCGCTAGATAGTTGAATCAGCAAGAAATGATTAATAAAGGAAGATGACAATGCATTGGCGGAGAACGGTATCTAGGTATAATGTCCTGAATTGAATAACTTACTCCAGTTCTTAAACAAGTCTTCGTTGATCACATCACCATCGTCGATATCACTTTCACTGGACAGTGATGACAGTGATATCAACTTCTTTTCATTCCTTGGGGTAGAATTCTTTCTTGTATCTCCTTTTCCAATCAACGTTTGCTCATCAATCCGAACTAGAAGATCCCCACCTGAAATTTTGCTGCCACTTGAAAATTCGAGTAAAGTTTCACATGTACCCATGGTGAAGGTAGATAGTGGGTCTGAAGATTTTACCCAACTCCGAGATTTTTGAGATGAAACGATGGAATGTGGAGCTTTTAGTTCTTTCGTTCTTCGTTCAAATGGCCGATGGCAGGTAGTAGTGTAGTGAGTCGTGGGGGGATGGGGACGTCGTGTAGCGTATTTTGAAACGGTTTCAATAACGTATTTTGTAACGAACTTTTTTACAAAATAAAGAAAAATTATAATATACCTAATCAAGTACCTACCATAGAGGATGTTGCGTTGACTTTCTACTTGCATTTAATGAATTATGATATACTCTCTGCATTAGCATGAGGGTCTTCATCTTTAACTAGGATGAGGTCTTACCGTTCCTGGTCAACCGGTATAGAATTTGAACTGTAATTTGAGTATGCCATCATCGTAGGTAGTGATGATGTATGTTAGAATCAAGCTTGTTGGCGTCATTTTTTATTTCTCTTGGTGAGATGTGGCCGCCAACACATTTGAAGATGCTCTCTGCATATTTGAATCTTTGAGCTCCATTACTCCAAGCTTTGGCTACTCTGTGATTGAAAGCACATCCAAATCAAGTTGAGAGAGTGAGATGGAATCTCGTACTAGTGGCTCAGCAACAATAGAGTCTGCAGAATGTGCCATGGAGATCTCACAGCGTCATCAGTATTTTTGCGTTGACTTCCCACTGGTGGCACATTATGATTTTTAATATACTCATTTGGAGAAGTCATAGATGGACTGGCAATGGGCACTCATAGCCGCTCCCCACCGGTAAAGTTGGGGGGACACACTCACAACAAGTTGCCTCCTCATTCCTAACATCTTTTGAAACATCAGACACAAATTGCTCCTGCTCCGAAAATAGTGACTCAATGTATCCGTATAATTGCATATCAAACTGATTCTGAAGCATTATAAGATTCCAGTTGGTTGTCCCCTCAGCTGGCATGTCTACCAAAGTATCTTTCTTTATGATTTGATTACGGCATTGTTCTTGGTACAATGGATTCACTTTGAAACTCCAATGATAATACTGCTCAAAACGAATCAATGATGCATTCATGAACCTTCCCAATCCAACAAGAAATTTTCGGCGTATAATTTCGAGAGCAACCTTCATATGTTCTTCTGTCAATTCGCCAGTAGGTTGATTGGAGAGGGTACGTGTAAGCAAATTGTTCTCAATCCTTGTGCTTGCAGCGTATCCTTGAAGATCCATGAATTCCACCTCAAGATCAGTCTCTTTCAATTGTCCGAATACTCTCACAGCTCGTTCGACAGGGTGATAAAATAGACCAAAGAATCGTCCCATTAATAATGTATTAGGTTGGAGTAGAAGGTTGGTTTCGAACAAGAAGGGTGATACGATGGCATTTCCAAGGCCTGATGTAGCAAACCCTAATTGAACAGCACGTTGAATTCCACTAGTTGTGGTTGTGTCAATATTGATGAAGCGATCATTGTGGTGACCATCCTTAGACGGAACATTGATCATAGCAAGAGCCTAACGGTTAAAAGGGTGTTGTGAGTTGAGGTGAGGAACACATGAAATGGAATGTAAGAAAATGTGCTGGTTCTGTGGAACTAAAGGTAAACACCAAATATGGAAACGTACCGGATCAGTGGCATGACCTTTTCCACCACCGGAAGCCATGATCATACGATTACATGATGTCATAAGATGTTCAACTAGGTCGTCAGTGCCCAATTTTAAAAGCACTGGTAAATCTGTAGGTGCCTTGGCGTCCCATGTATCTTTAAAATTAGATAACTCCAGCAATTCAAATGATGGAATAAGCCCAGGTTGAAACAAAATTGGCTGTGATTGACCAATTGGACTAGGTTGAGTCATCATAGGATTCATCTCAGATGCTCCAGGTTGATATTGCATCTGAGTGGCACCCATTGTGCTACCAGGAGCCAGCATTCCCTGTTGTTGTTGTTGTTGTTGCTGTTGTTGTTGTTGCTGTTGTTGTTGTTGTTGTTGTGGCTGTTGCGGGAACTGTACCATAGAGGCGTTAGGATTGGAACCAGATACACTTCCTATGCCTTGTCCTGATATACTAGGTTGAGTCATCATTGGGTTCATCGCAGATGCTCCAGGTTGGTATTGCATCTGAGTGGTACCCATCGGACTGCCAGAAGCCAGCATTCCCTGTTGTTGTTGTTGCTGTTGCTGTTGCTGTTGTTGCTCCTGTGGATATTGTTGGGGATATCCCATGGCAGCGTTAGGATTGAAACCTGGTGTGCTTCCTGACGCACCTGGTACTTGGTATCCTGCCCCCATGGCGGCATTAGTATTGGTATAAGTATATGCTTGTGCTTGCTGAGGACTCATTTGGAGTTCTCCTCTTTGCATGGTATTCGACGTTCCATGAGGATATTGTTGCCCCATCGAATTCGATTGCAAGCCACTCATAGGCATCATCATAGCATTAGCAGGAGTGCCACTTATTGGCTGAGTTGGAGGATTTTGCTGCATTGTGTATCCATCATCCTCATTCTTTAACATTCCGTTTGACGCATATCCAGCCTGATCTTGTGGTGTCCCTGCAGCCGTGGGAGAAGATACATTTTGTCCTCTACCCTCCTCTTCAGCCTTTGTCACATTTGAACTTCCCAAAGTATCTCCTTCACTTGTCCCTCTTAAATTTCCAGAAGCATAGTCGGGTGAAAACGATGTATCTTTTCCCATCCTATCACCAACTCCTGAAAGTCGAACTGTTTGCACAATTGTTGAGCATGCAAGAAGGCCAATTATCAAATATGAAAGATAAGTTTTCTTGAACCGAGGAAAGTCTCCGAGTGATATAGGCCAGGATATCGTTGGGTCAATCGAACGCCGATGACTTAGTGATCTCCTTGCATTATCCGAAATTCTATCATCGTTATCGTCGTTATCGTCGCCATCCATGATGGCATTATAATCTAATGCGTGATCTCTTCTATTCTGAAATCCGTTTGCTTCCAAACTGTTATCTAGTGGGTTGTGGTTTTGGCGATAATGCTTCTGTTCTTCTGTCTTTTGCGGTTTAGACGAAGGAGGGATGAGAAATCTGTTACTTTGTTCTTTGTCTGGCAAAGAATCATCTCTTCCTGGCTTCTTCATGAAACTCATAGATTGAATTAGACGGTCGCGATAATGCCGTGAAGTTAATTTGTTGCAGTGTCAAGGCAGGAGTATTTCAATTGTAGGACGTGCACAAGACAGTGAAGAAATATTTATGAGGAA
>Ga0306864_1000888_pt1 | contig 12960 bp, 12 predicted proteins | sample AntRauTorckE5430_FD_190448 | JGI IMG/M metagenome (GOLD analysis project Ga0306864, IMG submission 190448) | Saline lake microbial communities from Rauer Islands, Antarctica - Metagenome Torckler E5 #430 (v2) (version 2) | ecosystem: Environmental > Aquatic > Non-marine Saline and Alkaline >...
ACAACGACAATCTCAAATACCACTACTTTCCCCGCGTAGTTGCAACTCTTGATGAAACCAAAGGAATCGTGACGAGGAATGATGAACACTACAGCGACCTACTAACCAATGCCACAAGTGAGGCTGACATGTGTTGCGAGACATGTTGTTATACTTGCACTTGCTGCTGGAGTGCTGAAGGGAGGTTTGATTTCCAGGTGAATCATATTTCAGACTTGCAGATTTTTGAAACTTCTCCAGATCCTCCCACACTAGAAACAATTGATAGATTGTAAAGAGATTTCTTTCCGGCAAAGGTTGTTGTATTAAAAGGTATTTAGACCGACTTGCTGTTTCTTGATGCTCACTTCTGCACATGTAATTATTCTTTTGCTTCACGTAATAACAAAAAAAGGAATATTGTAATTTGATTTAATGACATTACCAGCTTTGTCCAGTACTTATATTACAGTCCAGTACTTATTACAACATTATGCACTGCACGTCTTTCAGACCTTTCCCCCTGAAACAACAAATCCATCTCCTATTTATTCTTGTTTTTCCATGATTTTATAAGTTGTTGCAAAATGAATGGCAAACTTTATGATTGGAACAAAAATGTGTTCAACGGCAGTTGCAATCGCACCGCCTTGAACTCGATTAATTTCTATGTCATCGTAGGCTTCAAAAATTCCAAATCTTGGATTTGACAACTCGATCCATATGCCAATCTAGAATAAAGAAATGAAAAGAAAGTGAGCTAGAGACGGACACTGATTAAATATCTAAAGGCACTCAAAGTAGTCAACTTACAGCTCCCCATGCAATCATAGGAGGTATCATGAATAATGGATGTTTCGGCACGAATAATACCACAATACAAAATATCCAAAGGAGGATCACACTGACAATCGCGATAATACTAGCCTGCGCCAACTCATACTTCGCCCAAATCTCATTTACATTCACTAAGAACACGAATATGGCCCAACCCAAATGCATCTGAAAAGGCATCCGGAACACAATAAACTCAACAACAAAATTGAAATTAAGCAATTCTTCTGGAACATCACGAGTCTCTGACTCCGGTGATCCTTCTTTCACAGGTTTATCCACATATTCAGTGTTGTACAATGCCGCATTCAACATCGATAAGGATCCAATATTTGCTGCCATGAACAAAGCTGCAAGCCAAATCACATCAAAACAGTAAGCAATGATCCATCCCATCTGGCAACCATTTACGGCAACAAACCACCAATCAATACTTTTCTCGATAATAGGCAAGTTTTTGTAGGCTGGAAGTAATTGATATAATACGAAAACTGCCTCCAATGCAAAAATGACTACCCACATAATATTTGACCAGAATACATGGGTTACAAGCGTCTAAGATAGTAGAAGAAGCGCATTCAACCATGAGATAAAATATATAATGACCAGACAAAAGAATTTCGCCCTAACAGAAACCCTTACCTGATATTGATCATGAATCGATTTGTAATCACCAGTGATATCTCGACCCCATCCCATATATCCAAGACTGAAAGTTACGGCCACAACACAAGCAAATGTTGCAAAGTTTAGAAAGCTATGAGATACGAAGATTTGGGCATCAGTTAGTTCCTGCAAATCTTTTCGAGTGATAGGAACCCTTGATACATTTTCTTCAGTCATGAAGTGATGAACTGATTCACGGAATTTCCCCCTTGTGTTGCTTGTCTGTTCACGGGCGACTGATTGCTGGGATTGACTGTCTCTCATGTGCGATCGAGCACGCTGAAGAGCCGTCGGTGCTGCTGATGCTATTTCTGCCATATTAGATGTGAAAAAATACAATGGAATCGGTTTTGTGAAAGCTGAAAGTCAGGAGGCCAGAATCAAAGCTGCTTTCTTCAATTTTTAGTAGTTTAGTGTGAATATTGACTGTTGTGTTTGATGATATGGATTGTTGTGCTGTGCTGCTGATGGGATTAAATATTTATCTTTTGATGATCCCGAGATGAAAAAAATAGATTTGGCGCACCGTCGTCAGTTTGCGCGCCGAAGTACCTACCCTACGGGATTTAGGGGCAACGCAAAAGGAAGGTTGAAGTTGCAAACGCACTTTGAAAGATCCTTCTTCTTTACCAGAAACCTTTCATCCTACCTACGCCAACAAACATCAAAACAAAACCTACAAGCTACATTGCAAAAAGATTGATTGAAAACATGAAGGTTACTTCTGCTGTATTTGTAATACTTGCTGGAACTGTATCCATCGCAGATGCATTCTCCATGCCCAGTAATCACTTCGGCATGAGAGGAGGAAGGTATGTTGAAAAAGATCTTCATCCAATAATGAACCTTTTCAAGGTTCCACGTGAATGTTTCCGAAACCGAAAACTGTGTTGTCTATCTTCATCGATTCGTTTTTTCTTATTATATTTTTTACAATAGTGCTCTTGCTTCCACCGATACCGATACTGACGGGAAGAAGGCATCAGAGGATTCCCCTCCTGTGAATATTGGATGGGATACTCACAAAGCTGTGGTACGTAACAAATAATCGGGGAATTGAAAATTAGGAAGGTCAAATAATGTCTATTGAAAGGCGGTGGAAACTTCTGTTGGTTTCAGACAATGTAAATATGACGATTTTGGACTAGACAAACACTTCTAATACAATGCCATCCTTTCTCAAATTAAACAGGAATCTGTTCCTGATTCGCTTGTAAAGGAAGGAGACGGCCCCGACGGAAATTATCCAATGCGTTCAAAATTCGAGAAAATGTGTCGTGAAGCTCAAGAATCTATTACTGCTGCTATCGAGGAGATTGACGGAGAGGGAACATTCCAAGAAGATGCTTGGGTGCGTCCTACAGGAGGAGGAGGAATGTCTCGCGTACTCACTGGAGGAAAGGTATTTGAAAAGGCTGGAGTTAATCTTAGTGTTGTTTATGGAAGTATGCCTCAGGAAGCACTACAGGCTGCAACTGAGCGAGGAGTTGACCGTGCAAAGGGAATGGCACCTGGTGAGCGTGTTCCCTTTTTCGCCTGTGGATTGAGCAGTGTCATGCACCCAAAAAATCCTTTTGCTCCTACCATGCACTTCAACTACCGTTATTTTGAGACTGACGGAGGGGTTTGGTGGTTCGGAGGAGGAACTGATATCACTCCTTCTTATATTAACGAAGATGATATGAAGCATTTTCATGGAACTTATAAGGAGATTTGTGACAAGCATGATCCCTCTTATCACACAGAGTTCAAAGAGTGGGCTGACAGATACTTTGTAATTCAGCATCGTAATGAAACTCGCGGATTCGGAGGTATCTTCTTTGATGACCAAAACAACAAGGACCCCGATGAGCACCTAGCATTCAGCAAGGACTGTGTCAACTCTGTTATCAAGTCCTATGGACCCCTTGTCGAAAATCATAAGGATGATCCTTTTACTCAAGAGCAAAAGGAGTGGCAGCTAATGAGAAGAGGACGTTATGTTGAGTTTAACCTCGTGTATGACCGTGGAACCGTTTTCGGACTCAAGACTGGAGGTCGTATTGAGAGTATCCTTATGAGCCTTCCCGAGACTGCTAGATGGGAATATGATCACAACCCCGAGCCTGGCTCGCCAGAGGCAGAGTTCATTGATGTTTGCAAAAATCCTAGGGATTGGGTATAAACATTCTGGATGTGATTGGACAAGGAACACTAATTGAAAAGATATGAAATTTTCATGTATTAATTCCCAAAATAGACACTGAAATAATGTGATTGATTTTTGAAGCATCATATGATTTTTAACAATGTTCGCTTTAAAATAATAATGTACGCGATAGGGAACATTCGAAGTAGAGAAGACAAGAGTTAATACCAAGCGACAAGCGACAGTGAAAAGTGTGTGAATTAAACAAAACTTATTTCCACGCACGTTGTGGCATTCATATTACATGGTATCTGCTGCACTATCGTACTCTATCAACTCATATTTTCTTTCCATCGTCGTCATTTTGACATTCATGACCTTGACATCATCCCACTGCCCATAATTATCCTTCAGGACCCTCCTCTGTTAAAGCGTAAACCTATCAAATATCTGAACGACGAGCCAAGAACATTTATTATCTTGGATGTCAGTCCCCACCTTTCCGAAAGTATTCTCCCATCTGCCAACAGATAGTTTCTGCCAAAGCTAGTTCTTCTTCCCCTGCAACTCTAGAAGTTATCATTCCAATCGCAACTGGCAGATAGAACGTATAGAAGGCTGTCTCATATTTGACAATTTTATGGTACCTTTCGATCAAACACTTCTGATCCTTCATCTTGACTAGTGAGATCGGGCAACTGACCAAATTCCGTCTGTTGAATGACCTTGAGGAAAGCTCCAATAGGTGGAGGTAAAAGTCTTCGTTTCCAAAACATGTTATAAAGCATAGTGTAGACTTAACTTTCAAAGAGGAAACTATCGTTGATGGCAATTTTTATTCACATAGGGCAGTTGACACCAGCATGGTTGTCCCCTTCTGGTTTTTGATGCGTCCATGACATCATCCGCGACAAAGAAGAAGGCTTGAATAGGCACGGAAGCTTTAGCAACTTCTTCATTTGTGAGATCTTTATGATGCTGGGCTTGGGTGAGGGTACTATAAATGGCCAATACTGTAACACCACGATTAAGTTTTCCACCTGGGACGGTTACGGAATAGTCCATCATGGTTTTGCACCAATCGACGGCTTCGGATGGCATTTCATTGGCTGTCATGTTTGATCGCGGAGCATGGAATTACGGCAAGGAATATGTCCTTGTCTGAAGTGACGTTTGGATTTGTTCAATGGAATAGTTCTGGTAGGGAGGAGGATCATGGTCATTGTAGTGATCGTGAGCGGTCGAGGAAGCATCTTCGATTTGTGTCACCAGTCATTCTGGCAACAAGTACTTGCAATAATGAATTAAATCTGAACGCCCGTACAACAGAAGCAGCACTTTCCAGTAGAGTATTGTTCGTATCCCAGAAGAAGCCATGCACACTCGGAAAATTACCGCAAGGCATTTTTTAAATAAGTTCTCATCTTATTTATATGATGATCATAAAGCTCAAACTCAAAGTCAAAAGCCGCCCAAGCCCATTTCAAACCTTTGAATTTTCTTATCTGTCTTCATCATCACCCCCTCAACTTATTCAAACCTTCTTGGGCGTACAGTGGATGGCCTGGCATCATACAATTCTGCTGGGCCATCCTATGTGCTCGGTTGAGATAGTTATTATAACCACCTTTGACCCACGCCTGTATCATTTTGTGCGCGATAAGGAATGCTAGAGGATTGTTCATGTGTGTTGTATTGTGCATTGCAGCATGATACGCCCCATAATAGATATCACCAGCCTTCACGTATTGTCCGAGCTCAAACCGAGCATCCGCGACCGCCAGCAACTCATTCAAATAATCGCTAGGGTTGTCATCATTGTCTGCCTCATCATCATCATCATCATCATCATCATCATCAGACTCCTCCTCTTTTCCACCTGCAATTTTAATCTTTGCTAACTTATCATCCTAATAATTCTGATGGGCCTTGTTTTTGAAAGCTTCAGCCTTTCTTCTACTTCTCCTAATAATTTCGCCTTCCACCCCTTTGCTCTTGGCATATTCGTCAGCTGCTACGCATCCAGCCAATGAGGTCCAGACTTTATTATTGCGTCGCAAAGAAGCACGTATATCCTCTCCAAAAGTATCACATTCATGAATGTCATGACCACATTCTTCCACAAGATACTTTAGAGCAAGTAGGTGTCCATTCTCTGATGCCAAATGCGATGGTGGTGTGTAACCAAAGACGACTTTAGTAGTTGTGTGGGAATCAGCCCCATGTTTGACCAACATTTTTGCGAGTTCAATTTTGTTTGTATAGCAGGCCCATGCGACCGGTGCGCTATCACTACGGGTGAGCATCACTTTGGTCCGCAAATCCGTTGCTAGCCACTCTGCGATCGAATAGTTTCCTTTACGCGCAGCCCATTCTAAAGCATTCAAATTGTATCCTCGAACAGTGATATCTCCAATATTCGGAAGGCTACCATCAGGTTTTAAACCAGAAATACTAATCTGGTGCAAAACATAGGGAAGGGCGGACTTTGCACGTTCAATGTCTTCCAAGGATCCACAAGATAGCAGAAACTGATCAATCGGATTCAATTCATCCACATCAGTGAAAAATTCCATTCGCCCCAAAGTCCCTTGATCTTCCACCCCTTTTTCCTTCATGTGCTGGCAAAATAGCTGGAATTTCTGCGGTCCTAACATCTTCCTTATGGCTTCTCTCGATGCATCTGTTGCAAAGTGTGAACCAGGTTGTTCGTTACCACGTAGCTATCCATTGTACGTAAGAATAGATATACCACCAGCACCAGAATGGTAGTCCAAGCCGAACCCCCCCGTCCCCGAGGCCTCCAATGAATTGAGCGATCCTTTCTTGTGCGCCTTTCGTTCCTTACTTGAATCCTTTCGATCCTTCTTCATCTGTTCACAAACTAATTCGTGTTCGGGATAGGCGGCTTTTTGACATTTCCGTGAGCAAAATAAGATATTCTTACATGTTGGGCAATAAGAAAACTTCCCATTTTCTTCAGCCTTGCCGCACCAAGCGCAGAAATCGGATGCCATTTTTGCGCCGGGAAAGTCCGGTGTTCCGGTATTAGGTTTAAAGCGTCCTTCTTGATTTCCTGCAAAAACTGATTTATCTTTTTTGCTCCTTTTTTTCTGTTTGGTATTGCTCGTACGCGAGGATGAAGATTGGGCACCGCCCTTGGTGGATGCTGCCTTTGGCATCAGATTGATTTCCCGGTTGGCTTCTATACAGTCCATGCATCGCCGCTGTTGCTTTTGTTGCCATTGCTTTTTGCTGAACTTCTCTTTTGGTAAGTTTTGCGCACATGCGCTGCAGATTTTTTTTGTTAGCTCATCACTATCATTTTTTGTCATGTTTTTGTTTCTGACGCTAAAAGAGGATGGAAGAATCGAGGATCTAGTTAAATACCAATTCTAATTGATATATTGAGAGAAGACTTTGGTGTTGACAGGAGGACCTGCGAGTACTCTCCAGGTATCTGTTTTGTTGTAATAATTGGAGTTGTGCTGTTTGTTTTTTGTTGTTTATTTATGTCATCATTTTTAATTTTTAATTTGGGTGACATTTTGATATTATTTTGCGCTAAAACATGAAAACATCTGTCATTCTGACACAGCCACGTTTGAACGTATCTTTTATCTTGATGTGTCTCTAGCCAATCAAAATGCAATCCCAGATTCATCATCCGTGTTTGCCAGGGGGGGAACTCAGGTCGGTAAAATACGGAAATGACAATGGAATAGAATAAGTAAACTTACTAATTTGCTGTTCCGACAGAAATGGGCGGGGGGGAGAGAAGAGAGCGGAGGAAGCGAGGCGTCAACTATTTGTATTTGGTCGGTGCTTCTCGAATTCTCCGCAATAGAATCTGAAATTACAAACGTGACGAGTGACTTCACCTCACTCAGACAGTCAGTCACAATAGCGGTCACACTTCACCAGTTTGCATTGATTAGAGTTGACTGTACTCATTGCAGTCCATTCTCCCTCTTCACCACCTCTGCAGTTCACTCATATTTAGTTTTCCTAACAAAAGCGCGTTAACTGGAGAGATCATCACATACAATACAAAGCACTGCTAGCTAGCTCCTGAATATATCATGAACAATAATCAATCATCACTCCCGTCTCGAAATGAATTCGCAAGTTACCCTCGTCGAAGGCAAAGATCTCAACCATTGATGAACATGCATACCATTAGTACCACACGAGCTCTATCTATCATTGTTCTCTGTTACTTTGGCAGCGCAGCTATTCCTACGACATCTAGAAGCCTTTATGCTAATGCTTTCTCGAATCTTGCCGTGCAGGCCAAAGCTCGACCTTGTGCAGTTGGACCAACCACTAGACCCAAGTCCTTACGTCCAAGTCGGACCTTAGATTATTCATCTGGTACAATAATACGACCTCGCTCTCCATCGCCATGCTTTCACTTTAAAAAGGACCAGAACTTTGATAAAACGAATGAACACTTTAATGATGCCGCCCTCCTCAATCGTATTATAACTGGACGGACTTCCACATCACCTCGCTGGCGCAAACGCACAAAACGTGCTGCAGCTGCTCTGGGTATTCACAAACAGCATAGAACCGAGCAAGACTATTTAGAGGAGCAGGAACAAATATATCAAGATTCGCTCACCGCAAGGCCTATTGTTCCTCCTCCGACCTCAACTATTTTCAGGTCAGATGCAACGAAAGTAAAGGAGTCGTCTATCTCTCCGCCATTGTCTTCGACAGAGAAACCAAAACTAAAAATAATTACCCATTCCAGGAAGCGCAAGCGGAAACTCACTGACGAGCAGCACGCAAGAGCAAAACTCGACTGGGCTGCCAAGTATACTTCCATTCGTACGCTTCGCCTTACTTTCGGTCGAAATCGTAACAAATTTTGGGGAGACTTTGACGCTCAGACCACTCGCAAACTTTATCATACGCTACTGCCCCGTGCCCTCCTTGGTTTATACGAGGCTAATCTGTTGAGTCCTGCAGATCTTGCCCCCTTGGCCTTTGAAGCACGAGTTGCAGCCAAGAAATACGCTAGAGAAAGATGTATCCTCCCTGGACGCGTGGCAGCGATGGTCTACGATGGCTTTCGCTCATGGCGCACTTGTGGCACTTGGTCTGTTCAGGGAATGAGCTGGGAGCAGGTATGGAACAAGTATGAAACTCAGATTTTGGAGGAATACATGGAAGACCATTCACATGTGGATATCGATGACCTTCAAGAGGAAATCACCGCGCAAATATGTTTGAGGATTCTGGAGCGAAGTTGTATCACGAACGAAGCCATTGATAACATGTTTTTGGCTGATAGCGGCAGTAAAGAAAAGGATCCCAAGAGACGAAGAGCAAACGCTGAAAGAGACTTGGCAAAGATTAAAACAAAACTAGATAGGGACATGGTTGAGTTGCTGGAGTCTAAAAGACAACTTGAAGTCATGAATGAAAAGAAACAATCTCCTTTTTACTTGGATGTAATTGGGGGTTCAATTCCGGCGTCTTTACCTTTGCCGAACGTTACATTCAGATGGCGATAAGATATTAGATATTTGTTGCTTATTTTATATTAGCGCAACAATTGCTGAATTGAATTATAACACGATAGCTTTAGTGGGCTAGAGAGTAGCAGCTACTAATACTCTAGGTACTGTTGTTGTGCGTTCTATTCTATTCTATTGCTCGAAAACAACACTAGACTTTGTAAATTTGAAATTGGTTGAAACTAATTTTAAGAAAGAACATCATAGGTTATTTACACAACTCCGACCGCATTATTTCAAATAATAAATTGAATATTAACAACGGACAAATAAAAACTGTTCACCACTCACCACCAACCACCATTAACAATTCGATATAACAGAAAGAAGCACAAGACTTCATTTGCATTTGACCAACAGAAAAACTTCTTACAATGCCTCCGAAAAGGAAGCGCAAACTCGACACTTCGCCTGTAAAGGAAGCCAAAAAAGAAACCAAGGAAGAAAAGAAGGAAAGAATAGAACTACAAAAGCTTCGAGCCAAGAAATGGGCAGAGGAGCGAAGAACTCGCGCTGTTACCATAGGGAAAACTGAGACTTCGTCTGTTGAAAAACGTAAGACTGCTAAGGGGGGGAGAAAAAGTTCTGCTGCAGCAACTCCAAAGAAGAAACCAGCCAGCGCATCGAGGAGTTCCACTGGGAAATCGAGAAGGGCAACGCCGAAGGTGGAGAAAAAAGACCAAGAGAAAGAGGAAGAGGAAGAGATTATCAAGCCAAGTGCGAAGAGGAGACGCATCACCAAACCAGAAGAGGAGGAATCAGATCCCGTTCATGTTCAAGCAGATCCTTCACACGAAGTGAAAGCACTAGCTGAGATGACCTCGAAGACTCCACCCAACTCAACTAATGGAGATGGAGCAGCTGGTACATATGAAGCTCCCACGCCTATGCAACATTTTATGTCTCCGAATGAGAAAACTAACGGACGCAATTCAATCCTGGCTGCTGATAATTTCATGTCTCCTGAAGTCTTCGCAGCTGCGCAGAATTCTGGGTTAAATATTGTGTACGTCCCTGTGAACGTAGCAACTGCATCCACAACTCAGACCCCCTCCTTTTCAATCGCAGAACTACACTCTAAATCTGCTCCTAGTATACCCCCCACCACGCTAGAGCCACCATCTACCGTAGTCCCAGCACAAGGGCAGGAAGCAGCAGTTGTTCAAATCGTCGAAGAAGAAGAAGATGAGTTCGAAATGGAAGGCAAGGAAAGTTCAAAACTATCATCTCTCATTTCCTCATTTTGGGGAAATTTTGTGAAATTGAGTTCGTTTATGACATTTCTTGTAGTCCTTACAAGTGCTGCTCTCTTCTTTTTTGACGGAAATGACTTGCCTACAAACACTATGTTTTCTAACGGTGAAACGATTCCCACTTCTCACAATACAAACCCATGTTTCTACAATCACGGATTTGGCGGTGAAAACGAAGAAATGGATATTACCTGCGACGAAGCGTTGGATTGTCCACAGTATGGGCGTTGTGAGGGTGGAAAATTAATTGATTGCCTCATGCAAGATATCAATTGGAGCGGTGGATTTTATGTCCCTTCAGAGAAAGGCGATCAATGTGTTGTCTCTTCAAGTGCATTACAAGCAATGTTGAATTTTCACAGTACATTGACAGAATTGACTGTGGAATATGTATGCCGCAGTAGCATTGGGTTTGCACCTGTCTGTAGAGTACAAACTGACGATCTATTGGAGAAGGAATCAATTTTGTTCGAGGCCACTGCTGTTGCAAGTTATGCAAACTTGACTATAGATCAATTGGATACTCTGCTAGAAAGAAAGGAAAGCGACGACATTGTGGAGCAGGCTGAATTAAAAGAAGACGAGCTAGTGAGATACATTGGCCTGTCTAAAGAATTCATCAATATGAATCTTCCCATTTCCAATTACTGCTGGTTACGAATTATGAGTTGGGACATTGTTAGAGTGGTATCAGACTTTTTGTATGGAATGTTCTTGATCATGCTAAATTTTATGTGGACTATCGCAGTTGCACATCCAGGTCCAGCGCTAGTCTTAGGAATCGTCTCCTATGGTTTCCTCTGGTTTCGAAATAAACGATCAAGAATCTCTAGGTTGAGGAAGGAGGCTTCTGAGATCCAAAATGTCGCCTATGATAAACTTGTCATGGACTGTAACGAGGGCGAGGGATATGCCTCTCTTCACCTACGTGATGAAATTGCTCACGAGCTCTACCCAGAGCCTTGCGCCGCTCGTCAACGTTTCAATTCCTTGGTATGGCACCGTGTTGCTGCGTTGATCAGGGCAGATAACAGAGTGACTAAAAGTCGTAAATCTATTGGGGGGAAAAGTCTTGAGTATTTTGAATGGGCATCCGATTCATCAAGGAAGAGCAGAAGAAGCCTTGCTGCAAACTCAAATGTGTTAACAAGAATGGAGGAAAATTAACAGAAGACGAAGGCTGAATGATTTCATTACATTAACCAGACTAGAGAATGAATGCCAATACAGCGTATGATTAGGGGTCAAGTCATACCATCTTGTCCAGGAAACGGTTTAAAATGCTAAGCAATATTTCTACTCATTAGGACTACTGCAGTGTAGTGATACTATAACAACTCATTAGTTTACACGCAAACTTTCTTTATCTTGATACTATTGTAGTTTTATTATGAATAATGAGTGGAATCATCATACACGCACAGTACCAGGCACAGTGGAGCTCATCGCGAGGTAAATGGAGGTTGACAATCAAGCACTCTTTCGTGTATTTACCCATCTATATTCCACCAAAGCAGGCTTAGTGGGAAGGGACATGGGGGTATCGTTCTAAAAAATCCAGTAGGTAGGGATCAGGTTCTTGCTGCGAATGAAATCCAGATTGAAGACGACCCCCTCGCTACATTTTCTAGAGAATAAATGCCAGCTCTATTTTCATTTTTATTTACGATTTTGACAGATTTTGATACCATATCTATTCTTTCGGAATTATCGTACTGTAGATATTGGTAGATACATAGGACGTGTCATACCATAGGTAGGTTAGGATCTCTAAGATTTTAAGAGGGGGTTAGAAATGTATCACCCTATTTATTTATTTTACCGAATCCCCTCTTACTTGGCCACCTAAAGAAGCCAGCTAGTAACAAAGAAACGAAATAAGGTACGATCTGTGACCTGTCACCAGACCAACTGCGGAAGTATGACCCAAGAACAATCCACAAGTGAAATCCATGCTGTGCGCAACGTTATAGGGATGTAAACGGACTGTGGCGAATGATATTTTTGGATTCCATGAGAAAAAATATAAATTTGCGATGTTTGCGCGAGAGAGTTACGATACACAGAAATGTTTACAAAATCCTCAAAAGTATTGATGATTTGATGGAACAATTGAAGAAGAGAAAGCAGCATCAACAGATTAAGGGATCCAAAATTGATACTTCATGCGCGAACGGATTGTTCTTGGAAAATGATAAACAAACCACATCTGACGAGGAATTGTTGATATGGTTTGAAATGAACGATAGCAATCTTCACAAAGAATTTTTGCATTGATATCTGCGTACGCATTTTGAATAGCGTACCTTGGAACACATTGACGATTTATATTGACCATCTTTTGCTCACTTTTTTTTCTCATTTTCAGTAAAAATGGCATTAACCAATCTTTCAGAAATCACCGCTTCACAAAAGCAAGAGCTTGTTGCTTCACTTGCTACTCTCGTGGTAGGAGATGCTGCTGACGAATGCACTGCTGAGGCAATCACCGCTGTGGCTGTGGCTTCTGGAAATTCCATTGATGCTTCCATGGCAGCTCTCTTCGCTTCAGTTGTAGGACTTGCTGGTGGAGTTG
>Ga0306864_1000890_pt1 | contig 12940 bp, 11 predicted proteins | sample AntRauTorckE5430_FD_190448 | JGI IMG/M metagenome (GOLD analysis project Ga0306864, IMG submission 190448) | Saline lake microbial communities from Rauer Islands, Antarctica - Metagenome Torckler E5 #430 (v2) (version 2) | ecosystem: Environmental > Aquatic > Non-marine Saline and Alkaline >...
GATAGGCCACCATCCGGATATGATCGAGGAATGAAGAGAGAACGGGAGAGGCATGACGACCGAGGAGGAGGAGGAGGACACTACTCAAGAAGGCGTTACTAAAGAGGGCCCTTCAGGATGTTGAAGGATTTGGTGGTAGGTTGCTTGAGTTACTTATTTGAAAAAGTTGTCTCCTGATACATTGCCGAAGAAGAAGGATGAGCGGCTAATACCTGTCTCTTCCGAGATGGCAGAACAAATGTTGGTATCAGGATTCATGAGAGGTCCGATGAAACTATCTGAACTGATTGTTAAAAAAGGCTAAGTAAACTATATTTCCTATCGACAAGACTGGCTGTACCAGTGAAGACAAACCTTTGTAAGTTTGTAGGTACGTAGGTAGGTAGGTAGGTATTCTTAATTCCAATTGACAGAGGATGTAGGGCAAGACAGACTTCGATGAACCACTGATAACTTTCATTGCGATAAAACCTAATGATTGCCAGCAACGACTCGTAGAGACGCGTTCTGTTGAAGGAAAGAAGGATACTTCATAAAATAAGCGTCGGGGAATATATCCAATGTCAGTGCACCGTCCTTTTTGGCAATCCTACCTTTCAACCTAACAATGAGAGACGGTTTCGGTTCAATTCAATTTAATTCAATACTTTGTAAGTCTTCGTGATAATTATAAATAGCTCCATTCTTCTTTTTTACAGCTTCTCGCCCTGTTCTCGCCTGCTACCTGCTCTCGCCTGCTCTCGCCGATAGATCTCATTTGAACGGTTAGAAACCTGAGATATCCTTATAAGAGTTATACACTTGTAGGTAAAGTAATTTTGTGGTTGAAGCAACGGCTGTTCGTAGAGGTTCGTAGACAATAACGATACGAAATACGAATAAAAGGATCAACGATTGATTATGAACATCAATCAAATCATCATAACATACTGTTGTATATCTAATATTGAACATTGCTCACACTTGACATCACCGTACATTATTCAGTTGAATAATTATCTTTACAAATGGTGAGCAACTTCGACAAATGGTTTTGAAAGATACAACGGATGTAAAGGATAAAGCATCTTAAAAAGGTGTTATACCAGAATTCTTTTTTCATTCATTCTCACTACCTCTCGTCACTTGACATGATCTTTATTCCAAATCTAAATCCACATCCAAATTATCTTGTGCACACAGGGAAATGCTGTTGCTTGTGTTGGAGCAGGCCTGGGATGGTGCTGCTGCAGCGCATCTGGATCACTGATCTCCACCTGCTGTGGCAATGATAAACTATCCACTGTCGCTCCAAGCGTCAATTCCGGTAGAAAAAGATCCGTCTTCCTTCTTCTCTTTTCCATTGGAATATCTTTCCTATATCAGTACTGGGTAGGTCCCGCCCTGCCATCAAAAATCAACGGATTGAACCCTGTTCTCAAATATCTAGCAGAAGCATGGTTGGGTGGCTGCGAAAAATATCAAAATGATGATACTCTTCTTCAAAAATGTGCTGGGAATAATGGTGTCTTCCGAGCAGCTGGTTCGGCACTATTATTTTACTTTCTAGCGGCAATCGCAGCATTTTTTAAACCTACTGCAAATCGAGAGGCTTGGCCTGCGAAAATTATCATCTTCATCTTTTTATTGGTGGGAACAATCTTTGTACCCAACGATCCTTTATTCTCGCCAATTTTCTTGAATATCTTTCGAGTTGGAGCCGTCTTTTTCATGATTTTCAATCAGTTGATTATCATTGATTTGGCATTCAACATCAATGAGAAGTGGGTGCAGATGAGTGATAAAGCTGAGCTGGACGAGGGAGAGGGAAGAGGAATGAAATGGCTTTATGCATTGCTGGCCAGTTCTTTATTCTTCGTCCTGGGGTCACTCGCAGCGATTGGATTGATGTACTATTATTTTACTGGATGTCCCACAAATAATGCATTCATCACTATTACCTTGATTGTTGGGATCTTATTGACAATCATTCAATTGACTGGAGAAGAAGCGAGTCTTTTCACGAGTTCTCTCATCTTTGCATATTCGACATTTCTCTGCTATAGCGCAGTGACCAAGAACCCGAATGGGCAATGCAACCCTCTGCTTGGAGAAGAGGATGTCAGTGGAATCATCTTGGGACTTGCTGTGACATTGATTGGACTGGCATGGACGGGATATTCTCACACAGCTCATCGAACTGTAGGCGAAAAAAGGTGCGTGTAATTTGTCTAGATCTTGTAGATCTCAATCAGTCTTCCTTCATTAAATCAAATCTTTGATTCCTACCTCCAGTGACACGATTACTGACGAGGACCCAAAAAGGGATGAAGAAGGAGAGACGCCAACAGGTGTAACTGGCGTTGTCGTGAACAGTAATAACGGTACAAATCCAGAGGATGGTGCCTTGAACAATGAACCAAATAATGACGGACAAGAAAATATTCCACAATCTTTTGCAAGTTCTTGGAAGATTAATGTAATCCTTGTCTTCATTTGCTGTTGGTTTGCGATGTCTCTGACTTCATGGGGGTCTGTTGCGAATGCAGGAAAATTGGCGAATCCCTCTGCTGGAGATGTTGGCATGTGGATGATCATGTGCTCACAGTGGCTGATGAATATTTTGTACTTTTGGACGCTGGTCGCCCCGAAAATATTTCCAAATCGTGATTTCTAATGAGAATTTGTTGAAACAGTGCTGCTGGGAAATAGGCTTATCTAACTACTTGATGTCTATCGGAATCATCCTAATCAGTGTAATTTTTCTATTATGTATTACGTCTGGTGGTACATCCTAACCAGTGTAACTCATAACTCTTCTATTACAGTTTGTAGTGCGTGCCAAGAGAACCCCCTGGATTTCATTGTGTTTTTTACCGTTCACGATTTGTGACACTGTCCCGGCGGTCTCCTTGCTGGTAGTTCGCATTTATTACCGTTGGCCCAACCAATGACGAATCATCCCGTCTGGTTCGTACTACTATGTACATCATAGCTTCCACTCCACAGGACACACATTTAAAAATCCCTTTCAGTACTCATCAAGAAAAAACACGTTCCTCTACAAAACAGTAAGACATAGACCACTGCTGTAAACTATATTTTATTTTTGCTCATTGTCAAAAGCAATCCCCTTGATAGCTCTACTTACTATATTACTGCATCCTCACACGTACACACATTCGTAGTACAGTACATACTAATACTCATTCACAGAGTTTCGCAGGTCGCAAGCATGTTTCATCGTGGTGCGCACAAAAAGGAGAAAAATCCAAGCAGTCAGGATCTACCAGTACTTTCTACATCCCCAAGGCATTTGCTGACTCCTAATTTTCTTTGTCAACGAGGAAAATCTCAAACAATTGAAGGATTCGCCTCCTTACCTACGATGACGAACTTTGCAACTCAATTTGCTGTATCTGTTGTAATGCATCTGCAAGGCTTATGCTCTTTACAACACTTTGACGGAACTCCGTACACTGTGATTTTCGCTCTAGCTGGTGCAGGTCTCGAGGGAATATTTTTGACATCACTGGTCTATCTACTTTTGTCAAAAAGAAACTTTTGGGGAAGAATGAGTGCGCTTCAACTCAGTGTCACTTCTGTTACTATTTTGATTGGAGATTTGTGCTTTATGCAAAGAACTGGAGGAGAGCGGGCTGACATGTGGGTATTGGCATCAGGCGCCAAAGAAGCAAGGTTTCTGATCAAGGCAGAACTTTCACATAATGCCAGGGAATTTGTTTGGTTCATAATTTCATCCATTGTTACAGCTTGCCCGGCAGCGTTTTTTGTGTATCGAAAGTTGTCAGCAAGGAAGAAAGATTTAGAGCAGGCTTTCAAGGGCATTAATTCAAGAAAGCAGAATCAGAACCAGTCTCCTCTTTTCTTTTTCTTAATTTTCGCTGGAATGACGAGTGTGTACATGATGAACGCATGGATGCCGGTATTTCATTCATATGCGAGTTTTTGCGGCCGCACGTTCATCTTTTCTCCGCCTGGTACTGGGATCTCAGATGGAATGAACTTACGATCACAAGTAAAGAATAACCAGAACTCGGATTTGCCCAATGTAATACTTGTGATGCATGAATCTCTTTCTGGCGAAGTCATGATGGCCGATGATTCTATAGTCTCGTCTAAAAAGAAGTCAATGCCTTTCTTCCAACAAATGCTGCATTCAGATGTTGAATATTTTGTCTTCGAAAATGCCCGGACTGTGGCAGGTGATACAGCAGATGCCATGAGTGCTATCCAAACGGGATGCCTTCCTCTTAATCACCGGCAAGGGAGAGAAGTTGCATTGAATACAACAATTGCAACAGAATTTAAAAGGAAAGGTTTTGAAACGGTATCAATTTCATCAAGGCTATTGGTAAGTGACTTGATGTATGTAGTGTAATAATTTGCTTCCATTCTGTTCAACTGTTTGTTTCTTGTACAGTATGCTCACAGTCATCCGTTCTTGTGTCATTTGAGTAGAATTTGGAGGGAACAAAATGGTTCATGGTACAGAACCAATTATCCTCTAATTTCGATCAAGTATTCCACCCGGGAAATACAGATGAGACGCTTGTTAATGGACCTGCATCTAACGACCTTGTCATGCTTCGGCACTTTGAGACCTGGTTGCAGGAGAGAAAAGAGAAGAAGAAGCAAGGAATCTACACTAAGCCATTCTATGCTCAATTCTATCACTGGAACGCTCATTATCCACTCTTTGTTGACAAGAATGTCACCAATACCACATCGCTTAAAGAAGGAATGCTCATTACAGTTGATAAAGCAATCGAGAATATTTTTGAACTTCTGAGTGAAGCTGGAGAACTGGACAATACCATAGTCATTGGATCTGGAGACCACGGAGAGAACTATCCGGAAAGGTATCCGAAAGAAAGTGTCGGACGGTTGAGAAAATGGACTGCAGATATTTTGCACCCACCACTTTACATGTATGTTCCACGCAAGATTTCAGAGAAGAGCGCTGCGTTTTATCACAATCTCCGCTACAATACGCGACAACTAATTTCTACGCTTGATATATTTCCAACCTTGATGCATCTTCTTCATGGCAATACAGCAAGGATTGATATCCCAGAAAAAAGAGAACATTGTGTGAGAGGATTTAGCCTGCTGGACAGTGAAATTGCATTCAATCGTACTGCATGGAGCTTTACTGGTATGACCATGGATGTTTCAAAGAAGAAACAGGGCCGGGGTATGTTGGCAATGCATCATGGTACTTCTTCTAGTCTCATGAATCGGTACGGGTACAAAGGAAAGAGTGGGATTTCTATTATTCGCTATCACGATATCATTGATTCATTGTCCAAAAATAATGAAACAAAAGTTCCTCTGAAAATTGATGAATGGAAGGCGGTGATTCAAAACATGATTGGGACGAACGATGAAATTGTTTTGAAGAGTGAAGGACATATTTTCACTGAGTTTGTGAAAAACTTTGCTGCCGCATCCGAAGAAGAGATTTGAGAACCATTCTTTGCCACTACGAAACGTAAACAAAATTCTATAAAAATAAAATAATTTGGTCAAATAGCATTGCAGGTTGTGGGTGCCCCGTGGCGATGAGTTGTGTTGCGTTGTGCCGTTGATGAAGAGGAGGAGTCGTCCTCCGCATTATTGCTTCAGTGGCAGAAGAGACAAAGTTCTTAATCGGTTGACACACGTTATGGATCGGACAGTTGGCAATTGGTTTCGGAGTACCGTATGGTGGTGGCTGATTGCTTAAAAACTAGTGTCCAGCCACTCAGCTTCTGCTCCTGTGGGAGTACAAGATATGCAGCGTCCGTATCAACATGCAGTATCATGTCGCTTGCGTGATATCGGATTGCGAGACGTCGCTGCAAGAAGCTTGATAGTAAGCCAAAAAGCGTTTGTTTGAGTTTTCCAGAAAGACTTGTGGTTCCTGTGCATGTAAAGACGACGCACAGGCTACCAAGTGCTGTAAGGATAATTCACTCAGATTTGGACGCAATGGGGCCAAAAAGGACTGCAGCTGGGCAGGGCAGACATGAAGAAGGAACAGAGATGCCAGTTAAATGAAGTTGCATGGAATTGTCACGTCAATTGTGGAAAGTGTGTTGAATGATTAGCTTTAGGAAAAGTTAATTTATCATCCCATTCAATGACAAGTGTAATAATTGATCCGTGTAAAAAAATGAATTCACTGCAATGAGACAATTGATAATATTTCTTGTATCTTCGCATCAATGCCCTATTAGTAGGTGCAGATTCGTGTTCACTTTCAATGGAAGATCATGATATTTTCGTGCTTCTCAACCAGTACGCTCATATTTCAGCTAATCCATACTCGACCCTATCAGCGAGTAGTCCATTATTAGATGCGTATTGTTCATTACACGGACAGGCTGCGAATATTTTGAATGGTTTTCCATCCGCACTATTTGAAAAATGTGTATCTGCAATCAGGAAGGATTGGCAACTTGTGATGAAAACTGAATTGAAGCCGTGGGAATAAAAATCCATACCAACTGCTTGTTTTACAATAATACTCTTGCAGGTCTTCTCACTACGATGTCTCGACCTCGTGTGTGACAACATTACATCTGTATTGAGATTAGAGTGATATACTTTGACTTTGTTGCAACATTTTTTTTGAAAAGACGGCATGTATCGTAATTCGTATCCCAGGCACTGCGTGGATAGTAATTCGTAGCTACTCATATTGCAACTCCATTAATTAGAGAGAATAGACTAAGCTGCGTCCAGTCTACATTAGGTGCTTTATAAATACTGGTTATGTATCCAGACCTCATCTTGAAAACCATAGTATTTTTCACCCATGTTCCAGATCCACTGAGCACTCGTGGCATTAACGACCTCAAGGGTTCCAAAGCCATAAACAGATTTATCGCGCATCGCTACCCATTCCTCCTGATCCTTGTTCAGATAATGTTTGACATGTTTCTCTCGATTGCCCCCTTCACCTACAATCATATAAATGGGAGCTCGTCCATTTTCGACAACTCCTCCCTCAAACATGGGTTTACTTCGCATATAAGCATGATCGTGACCGCTAAACACAAGGTTAACGTGATGGTGAAGAAACAACTCTTCCATCGCTTGCCGCATGATAATCGTCTCCTCTTCGTCATTATGAGCTTTGAAAGTCGTATAAAATTGCGTGTGCATCATGATCACCAACCAAGGTGTTTCCTCTCTATCCACACCCTCCAATTCCTCCACCAACCACTCATACTGATTCGATCCCTTTCTCGTATCACTGTACGAACTCAAAACTATCGTCTTGACCCACCCATACTCAAAACCATAAAAAGCATTACCATAATCATATTGGCCAATGAATTGACTCGGTGTTGCACATCCCCATGTATCTGTATTATTCCAATAACGATCACTCACTGGTTGTATGGTTGCATCTTTGATCCGATTCGGCATAAAGAACCTATTCTCATAAGCAAGAAAGGGGAAATGACTCTTTGCATCACATTCAATTTCATGGTTCCCAGCAGCGACCATCATGGGAATATGTTGGACAATCGGCTCCATGAGATTAAACCAATTGTCCCATTGTGGTTGAATGGAGTTTGCGTAACTCATGTCTCCTGCAATAAGTAACGCTGTGACTGGTGTGGAAGGAGTTGGTTGGTTGACACTCGCACTCGCATTCGTATTGTGCGTCATGGTAGACAGAATGTTGAGCATTGTCACGGTAGAATTGTAAGTCTGCCCTAAATCACCCACAATTGCAAGTTTCACAGGTTTCCTCCTCTGTAGCACAGTCGTCGCCGTTGGAGCTGTCCTGAATCCAATTCGACGAGTTGGCGTGCTCAGGACGATGCCTTTTCGCCAGCTTTCGCCGCCATGATCAGTATTGACATGAGTAGCACCGGTCCGTTCGCTCGACCGCAACTGTCGCCTCGCCTTGGTCACTACTTGTGGTTGCGATTGCCAATGATCGAAAGGATCAATTTGTTTGAGTACTTGGATCGTATACCAATAATCTGTATCACCATTGAGACCATCCAGTGCAGTATGATAAAGGTAATCGCTTGAATATCGCTCTAGTGTGATTGGACTAGTTGTATCATATTGTCTTACAACCGGAACCGTATTGATATTGATCTTCCCATCGTTGTTATCATGGTTGCTAGGTTGTGCGTAAGAGTAGGAGTGGGAGTAGGTTCCCATATTGTCAACTAATGCGTGTGCTTGGGTAGTGCGTGCAGTGTAGACCACTGAATCCTGCTTCTGAATCCCATATTGTATTTCAATAATGATGCGATCAGGACTGCAACTGATGAATTCTGGGTGGCTGCTGATATAATTTGGTATGGAGAAGGAGAGGTGCATTCCTGTCTTGGATGTATCGTTCTGCCTATTCCCGAGACTAAGGTGTATCTGCCTTGGCTGGCAGGGGAGTTCTGATTCTTGTTGTTGGATACTATTAGTATCAGTAATATTGGTATTGGTATTGGTATAAGTATTGGTATGTGTATAGTACTCATTGAACGGATGTGAATATGATGCAGGATCCAGTAAGAGCGTGGGAGAAGATGGAGGAATGAGATATGCTGATTGTTGAAAGTATACAGCATCTCGTTCAGCCCTTGTCACTGATATTAAGCAGATGATGGCTGTCAATATAAATCCTGTGAATTGAGTCATGATTATGATGATGATGATGGCACAGGAAAAGAGTGATATTATAAAGGTAGTTATTAGTAGCAGGTACTGTACTTTTAGCAGCAGGCAGCAGGTTGTGTTTTGTGTTGTTCTATTTCAGCTCTCAGCTCGTTTCTTCTTTTGTCGAAAATCATTATCTCAAATCCAAAAGACGTCACTTTATTCTTGGAAATTCTTCTTTTGTTCGTGAGAATTTTGTTCTTTCTTCGGATCTTCAATCTTCCTTCCTTCTTTCTTCTGGCGATGATGGAGCCTTGACACAATTCACTTAACAAAACCTCAAATCAATCAAATCACGCCACCAATAATCGATCCAAGCCATGCAACTTCGCAATCTTACTGCCGCTCTCCTATTAGCATTTACTTCTGCAGAGAAATTCAATGAAGTCAAGGTATGTGCGTTGCAGTATATTAATAGGCACTCTAGTGACATGCCACGCTAGAGATACTAGTTGGCTCGGTACTAACTAATGTAGTACGATTACGAGATGTTCTTCCATTATTTGTTCGCAATATTGGGCACCTTCGAAATCCCTTTTCTTGGATGAAAGGCACTTTCTCTTTTCACTTCTCACAATTGAAATTGCATTCATTCATTCTCATTCATTCACTCACTCATTCACTTCCTCCAACTTCTTCTTCTTCCCATCACTATTTACCTTGTAGATCCCAGAAGGACATGACATCAAATCCAACATCCAAACACCTCTACCTCACACCTACCTATCCGCCACTGCCCTACCCTCATCATTCAACTGGGGAGACGTTGACGGAACATCCTACCTCACCCACTCCCTCAACCAGCACCTTCCCCAATACTGCGGATCATGCTGGGCCCACGGGGCGCTATCGGCCTTGGCTGACAGAATTAAAATTGCCAGGCATGCCAAAGGTGATGATATCAATCTATCCATTCAATACATTCTCAATTGCGGAGGGGATGTTGCTGGAAGTTGTCATGGAGGGTACCATACGGGGGTATATCAGTTGATTCAAGAGAGTGGTTTTGTTCCTTATGATACTTGCATGCCTTACATGGCATGCAGTGATGAATCGACCGAAGGGTTTTGTGGACATGTTGATACTACCTGCAAGAAGGAAAATATCTGTCGGTGAGTTTGAATGCATGGACTGATATTTTGTTATTATATTACACCATCATCATTGATCATTGATCATTGTTATTGCATGGACACAACATGATATGTCGTTCCCCGACCGACTCGACTTGACTTTGCAGGCATGATTCTCTCTCTCACTCGGGCGTTCTCGTTATTCATAATCAGCACTTGCGACACATTCGGAGGCATGGGTGGAAAATGTACCGAAATTGATTATTTCCCCAATGCGACCGTGGCAGAATATGGAATGGTGGAGGAGGACGTGGATCAGATCATGTTGGAGATTTATACTAGGGGACCGGTGGCTGCGACCATTAATGCGGAACCTATTGTGGAGTACCAGGGAGGAGTATTTACTGAGACTAGTTATTCGCAGGAGACGAATCATATTGTTAGCATTGTTGGGTGGGGAATGGAGGAAGAGACTGGGAAGAAGCATTGGATTGTGAGGTAAGTCTAGAGTTTCAACGATCAACGCGTGCATTTCCATGATGGTGATGATGATGATGATGTGCACATTTGCATGTACATATATGCACATGGATTAGGTATTGCCCATTTCCTTTCTATTCTCTGGTAATATTGACACTTTGATGTTTGTTTGTTCGGCAACTTGCAGGAACTCCTGGGGCCATTACTGGGGTGAAATGGGATTCCTTCGAGTAGAGATGGGAAAGAACATTCTTGGTCTTGAAGGGGAGGTTGCGTGGGTGACTCCTGGGTCTTGGACAGAGGTTAATTTCCCATGTGCAGAGAATGGCGCAAATTGCAACAGTGGCAATGGTGCTGGTGCAGGTTTTGGAAGGACAGATGGAGCAATGTTCTACAAGGACCCTTCGAATGATCTTGAGGCCATTCAGAGACGTCTTCAGCATGATAACAGAGTGTAAATACAAAAAAACGATGAGAAAGAATACAGGATAAATGGGGCAAGATGATGCTAGTGGTGGTAGTAGATGAATTGGAATGCATTGAACGCTCGCTGTCGAACTGTTGCATAACATATATAATCTACTGGTAGCTCTATATAATTTAATTGTTCCGTGTTCAGCCCTAGTCATCAATGTCCTGAGTTTCACTGGTGATTGGAATTACACGCTGAGCGCCCTGCCTAGAAGTACCAGCACGCACGGAGGACGTGGCTGGTAGAAAATGGCAGAAGGTATCCTCGGAATACTAGTTTGGGTATTGAAGAGGACTACCCAAAGTCGTGCAAAATTTCATAAGATTGTTTCTGCAGAAAAAGTAGACATAGATTCATTGTCTACTAATAGTATCATAGTACTGTAGTAAATGCTCTATGGCATGGGTATGGAACAGAACAACAATCTTTCCGACGAGGTGGTGATGAATTATCCTTTGAAATTCATATCCAACACCAGGATGTGAATTACTAGATGTGAATGGAGCATGAGTTTATTTGACCAGTACATCAATCGAGAACAAAATGAAAAATGAAATAGGTTAATGGTTCTCTGACGCACTCTACTAAAACCTACCTAGTAGCACCTGCATTGCTGCTGTCCCAGCTACCAGCAAAATACAATTTCAAAGTCCTCCGCTGTTTGAGTAGAAAGAGGAAAAAGGACATGCTCTTCAATCTTCAATTCTGTCATGTTGATGGTGTTAAATGTTAAATTGCGATGTCTACCCTAGATGTCATCAATAGTCGTCCAACACTATAAAAATGGGTATTGGAGAAAAGGGTCTTCACTATTCACTAATACGACGTCCGCCGCATTGGCATCGTTCTTCCTAACGACTAACGATATCCGCGTATGACGCTTTCGTCTTCTTCTCCAACAAAGACGTTTCCAGAACTTTCTTGTCATCCGCACTAAGAAGTCTTTCTTTTTCTCAAATAAATGACTTCAACAAATAATACACATAATGTGTATCAAAAGCATGGGACCTTTCAAAGAGTGGCGGGTTTCAATATATCCCGGGCCCAGATTGTAAGGACAGGAGTGGCATCACTCTTGACCCTTGTATAGTATCATGGATTGCTGAGTTCAAACAACAATATGAAGTTGCTAACAATTGAGGATGGACTGTGGAAAGAAGTGGAGATGGAAGTTGGGCCCAAAAGGTTGGGATAGAAGCACCTCTTCCAAACGCGTCGATGACTCTTCACTTCAAAAAAATTCCCAACTATGTGACAACAGTGACAGTATTATTTATGAATTCGTATGGCGAAAAATGGAAAGATAGTAGGACAAAGTTTAGTGTTAAGAGTAGTAGAAATAAAAGTTCCTTTCTTGCTGAACATGAAGTCAGCGGAGAAAATGATGTCCCATACAGTCTAACTTATTCAGAGAAGTTTGACCTTTTAGCAGCTGTCAACAGGGGTGAATCGCTCAGCCTTTCATTTGATTTGGTATCAGGCAGGGTCTTTAAGATATTGGGATTAATGCTTTGTATATAATTTTGCATTATAACGACGGGTATTTCGTTTTGTTCCTTTTGATAGCGCCATCATTGTGACGAGATAGTTGCAAACTTGAATGATGAACATCAAAGTGATTACCACCACAAGATGGCACTTTTGAACTACAAACATCGGAAAGCTTGTTTCCAATGCAAGGATTTCATCTGTGTTCATGGTATCTTTCGAAACTTGAGAGACTCGTGGTGAATCCTCTCCATGCTGTCCTTCACATAGTGACATATTGTAGTATTTGCTTGACATTGTTGATTCACCTTGTAGGATTGATCGACCTTTACTCCAGGTGGAAGCACGATCCTCTCATGCGTTTCTTTTACCATGGTTGGCTTGTTCTCGTCTCCATTTCCGTACAGGCAAAAGCCCTCAGGAATTGAATACAAGTCGCTACCCATTATAGAATGTAATCTGTTCTCTGGAGCATCCCTTCGTGTGTCAACTTGGTCGAACTATCGTGATGTTTCTCCTTGGCCCACAACTGGATATTCTCCTTTTGGCACCACATGTCGACTAATATTGAGGTAATTTGCAATATATCCAAAGAACCAGTCAGAATGAAGGCAAAAGTATTTTATTCTGTGAACGTATTTGTGAAAAACATGATTTAAAGAGTCACCAGATTGGAAATATTGGCCTTCGGCGATGGTTGCATTGAAGGGGTATGTGTATTCACCGTTCGAATTGTGCAGATACTTCTTACAAATTGCCA
>Ga0306864_1000892_pt1 | contig 12923 bp, 10 predicted proteins | sample AntRauTorckE5430_FD_190448 | JGI IMG/M metagenome (GOLD analysis project Ga0306864, IMG submission 190448) | Saline lake microbial communities from Rauer Islands, Antarctica - Metagenome Torckler E5 #430 (v2) (version 2) | ecosystem: Environmental > Aquatic > Non-marine Saline and Alkaline >...
TGAATACCAGGTAGTGGATCAATAGGAGGATTGGTCATTTTTCTGTTTTTGATGACTCAATAACGGCAAATGAACCCAACTAGATTAATTTCATAGTATGCGTTAGCCCTGGGGGGTTGCCCCCCCCGTACTATTTCTTCGTTGGCGACCGGGCGCATTAGGTGGATGGTGCCCGAAGTGCAGTCCCGTTCTGTGCAGCCGTTGGGGTCTAGTTCCGCCAGCCTCACTACTTACTTATGTATCTTCAACGATACTGCATTGCCGTTCTAATTTTATAAGGGTCTTGAACTTTATAACCAGATACTTTCCAAATATTTAATTCTTTTTCGGAAAACCGATTACGGAAGTTAACATTGGTTCGATAAGCTTCCATGTTGTTCAGATACATTACAAGCGGTAAGACGAGTAATTGTAGAGGTTCATCAGGAAGGAGTCTTGCGGGAATACGTACAATGCGTCCCGATTCGATTATCGTTTTTCCATCATTATCAGTAAACACACTAGACAAATACATGCTCATTGTGTCGTTGGATATTGATACAGGGTGGAATGTCAGGTAAGTTTTAAAAATAGCACTTCGGGTTGCTTGGAAACGCTCAATGTTTTTCACACTTTTGTGTGCCTCAAGAATAAACTCATGACTAAGCGCAGACTGCCCCAAAAGAGGCGCGCAGACACACATCATTAGAACAAGCGTTAAGACCCAAACTTGAATATAATTTGACAACTTCATTTTGTTACAGTTTAAAAACATGATTCGAGCCTAAGCAAAATCCCCAACCAAAGCACCCACACCCTGCCCACGCCACTCAGCATACCGCTTACAAAGCGCAAACCCAGTCATCACCATCCAAGTACCCTCCAAAACAATAAAAGGGACATACTGCATCATCAGCGAAGCAGAGCAAGCCAGCCCCGCACCCACAAAATTAAGGGTTAGGTAAAGAAGGTTTTGAGTATCGACCACCTTGCGCAGGTTCAGGAAAAAGGCGAGTAGGATGAGGGATACGCCAATGGCGCCGATGTAGTCCGTGATAGTCATGAGGAGGCTGGTTTTTACGTTTCCAATAGTTACAATTCTGGCGTGTAATCGTTCTATCTCCCCGTGTTAAAATAAAAAAAGCGCACACCAGGATTGACCCCCCGGCATGCGCGTCCAAAGCTAAAAAAAAGGTGTGATTGCTGAGGCTGGAACCTAGTCGGGCGCCAGACTTAACAGGGTTGAAGTCTTAATTTTATCGGAAAAAATACAGAAATTAGGGAACTAGAAGTCAGAAACTAGGAGATTAGGAACTAGCTCACTAGCTCCTAGTCGACGTTATCGTGTAAATACCGGTTATCCCGGCGCAGCGGCAGATCCTCATCATCAGAGATACTCCAGCGGCTCATCTCACGCTCGTCGCTCGGGGCGATATTGTCGAGTTGGATGTTACGACGAAGGTAGGCCGGTTGGCTTTCCAGTTCGTTCACCACTTTCGGGTTACTGAGCTTAGGCAGTTCGGTGCGGTTACGGAGAGCGGCGCGGCGTTCTTCGTCACGGGTAACCTGCTCGAGGCGGATTTGCTCACGGCGGGCTTCTTCCTCGTTCCGGAGGAAAGAGTTGGTGAAGCTACGCTCTTCGCCGCGGCTACGTGAACGGAGACGGGCCTTGGCTTCCTCCAGGTCTTCAAATTCGAAGGTGGTGGTTCCTTTATTATCCTTACCGTAGCCGACGGGGTCGGACTCGCCGGTGATGTCTTCCAGGCTTACGCGGGTTTGGTTCGTAGGCTGGTCGTCACCGTCACGATCATCCAGATGGACTACACGGCGATCGGATACTTTACCAGCGGCCAGGTTTTTTTTGTCGTTAAAGCCGGTGGCAATTACGGTTACGCTGAGGTTATCGCCCAGGCTGTCGTCGTAACAGTTACCCCAGATGAGGTCGGTGCCGTAGCCCGCTTCTTCCTGTACGAATTCGGTAATTTCGAAGATCTCGTCCATCGTCACTTCGCGAGTACCGGAAGTGATGTTCAGGAGAATATGGCGGGCGCCGCGGATATCGTTGTCTTCCAGTAGCGGGCTGTGCAGTGCCTGGTCTACGGCCTGGCGAGCACGGTCGTCACCTTCGGCCATTGCGGTACCCATAATGGCTACTCCGGACTCGCGCATTACTGTATTCACATCTTCAAAGTCAACGTTCACATAACCGGCAACGGTGATGATTTCAGCGATGCCTCTGGCGGCAGTCGTCAAGATGTTGTCGGCCTTGGCGAATGCTTCGCTCAGGTTCAGATTACCATGAATTTGGCGGAGTTTATCGTTGCTCACGATAATGAGCGTATCGACGTTCTCCTTCAGTTCGTTCAGGCCTTCCATTCCGTTGGTCGCACGGCGGCGGCCTTCAAAGGTGAAGGGTAGGGTTACGATACCAACCGTCAGGATGCCCATTTCGCGGGCGGTCTTAGCGATGATCGGCGCGGCACCCGTTCCCGTTCCACCGCCCATTCCGGCGGTCACGAAAAGCATTCGGCAGTTATTGTTGAGGTACTTGCGTACGTCCTCGATGCTCTCTTCGCAGGCAAGGGCGCCTACATTTGGCTTCGAGCCGGCTCCGCGCCCTTCCGTGAGGTTGGGACCAAGCTGAATCTTGGTGGGTACCGGGCTCAGTTCCATGGCCTGGTGGTCCGTATTACAGATGGCAAAATCGACACCGATGATGCCCTGGCTGTACATGTGGTTGACGGCATTAGAGCCGCCGCCACCGACGCCGATTACTTTGATGATGGGAGACTCTCCCTGTGGGAAATCAAAATTCATGTTCTTGTTATTTATGCCCTATCCTCAGCTCGGTTCACACCTCTGGAAACCAGTTTTATCGGATGTCTTGTAGGCTTAAGCAGCAGTATTACGTACCACTAAATTATTGTATCAGATTCAAAAGAAGCAGCTGGGCGGGGCCGCAGGTGCAAGGGACGTTAGACGCTTCGCTTTTAGGCTCCGTACCTCAGAGGCGTTCCTCAAAAGGCGTAATGCCTAGAAGGCGCAGCCGTCTAAAAGTCAGAGTCAGGCTCCGCCTCAAACCATTCCTTAGTCTTCTTAAACGCATTGTCGAACCAGCCGGGGCCGGCCGCCACTGCTTCCTGTTCCTCCGCTTGCTCCTGCGTACGCGCCGCCTCTTCCTTAGCTTTTACGGCTTGGGCTTTTACCGCTTCCTGCTTTGCCTTCTTCCGGGCAACGGCGGGGTTCACTTTGCCGGCGTCGATATCGGCGAAGCCCTGCAGCAACAGGCCTACACCGGTGGCGTATATTGGGCTGGTGAGTTTCTCCTGGTAACCATGCGCGAGATGCTCGATCGGCGTTCCTACGCGGGCCGGCATGCCGGTGTGCAGTTCGGTGAGCTTATCAATATCCCGCATGAGGGCACCACCACCAGTCAGTACGATGCCGCCAATCAGTTCTTGGCCGTCAAATCCGGCGCGGCGCACCTCCCACATCACGTGGTCAAGGATCTCCTCGGCGCGGGCCTGGATGATGAGCGCGAGGTTCTTCTCGCTGATCTCCTTCGGGTCACGGCCACGAAGACCGGGGATCACGATGAGACGGTTCTCAAACACCTCACTGGCGAGGGCGGAGCCGTAGCTCACCTTAAGCTTTTCAGCGTGCTGATCCATTACGGTACAGCCCGCCTTGATGTCTTTAGTGAAGACGTTACCGCCGAATGGGATCACGGCCGTATGACGGATAATGCCGTCCTGAAAGATGGTAATGTCGGTCGTTCCACCGCCGATGTCAACCAGCGCTACGCCAGCCTTCTTCTCGTCGGAGTAGAGTACGGATGCGGCGCTGGCGATCGGTTCCAGCGTGACGGCAGCCATCTCCATTCCGGCGCGCTCAACACAACGGTGAATGTTGTTACTAGCCGTGATCTGGCCGGTAATGATGTGGAAGTTCGCTTCCAGACGAGAGCCGCTCATGCCGATCGGATCGGTAATGCCCTGCTCCATATCCACGGTATATTCCTGCGGAATCACGTGGAGAATCTTGTCTCCAGGAGGAAGAACGAGCTTGTGCATATCGCTGATCAGGCGATCGATGTCGCGCTGGCTAATCTCTTCCTGGCCGTTGTCCCGAACGAGCATACCGCGGTGCTGCAGGCTTTTGATGTGCTGGCCGGCGATGCCAACGTGCACGATGTCAAAGTTCTCGCCGCTGGCCTTACGGGCCAGATCACAGGCTTCGCTAATGGCGCGTACGGTCTTCTCAATGTTAGAGACGACGCCGCGCATTACACCTTCGGATTCAACCTTGCCGGTTCCGAGGATTTCTAACCGTCCGTACTCATCCCGTCGTCCGACGAGGGCGCACACTTTGGTTGTGCCGATATCTAGTGCGGCAATGATGTGGTTTTGTGTATCAGTAATCATAGTTGCATCCGATAATTAAAAATGGTTAATAAAAGTCTTCGGAGCCAGGGTCATTGGCATTGATCCGAAAGATAATTAGTGAGTTGGTAAATCACTGAGTGGCTACCGCTTCCGAGCAATCACCTGGTCAGAGAAGCGCAAGTCAAAGCTTTTGTACTTACGCCACCCTTCGTAGGGAAGCCCTTCACGGTAGAATATTTTTAGTCGCCGCAAACGTTCTTGCGTAATTTCTTTTTTGTAGCGGCCAAGGTGAATCACCTGGTCTCCGACCTTGGGAGCGAGAACGAATTCGCCGTTGGTCTTGACGTAGATCTGTTCTACGAGCGCATCGAGAAACTCGTCGTTGCGCAGGTAGTGCGCCAGCTCTACCAGTTGGCGAAGTTGGTTGTCGTAGTGGTCCATAAAATCATCAGACCAAAGGATGACGTTGCCGGAAACGACGGGTACGCGGGCGGTGTAGCTATCGCTCAGCGGCATGCGTACCCCGTCTTCGTCGAGGTAGTAGTTCTGGCCGTTCTCGGCCATCAGCCGAAGGAGAGGGACGCGCTGAGTGACGGTGATATTAAGCTGCAGGTTATCGTCGATATAGGCATCGGCATTGGCGACGAAAGCCTGGCCTTCGAGCACACTTTCTACCCGTTCAATATCGATGTCACTCAGACTGAGTTCGCTCATCGGCTTGGTAAAGCCAGCGGCGAGACGGTCCAGCAAATCTTTTTCGGTAACAAGCGCCTCTCCCTCAGCGAGCGGTTTAATGACGGGAGCCACCGTTTCCACATGCGAAGCTTCGCGGGAAGAGATCGCCGAGATTGCGAGAATGCCGACCATGATGGCAACGCCCACCCAGCCATAGGCCCGAATGCCGCCAAGGATGACGAACAGCACTTCCGTAACCTTATTTGGTTTCTTCTTAGCCATTGGTGAGGGTATTTTGGTGAGCAGCAACGATTTTCGCTACATGAGTATCGATGTTTCCGGCGCCTAACAACAGCAGTACGCCGTCGGTAAGTTCCGCCGTAGCGGCCAGCATCTCGTCATCGTTAAGAAGGCGCTTATTCTCAGAAAGCATAAGTCCGAAGATCGAACGACTGGTGATGCCAGGGATGGGAAGTTCGCGGGCGGGATAGATCGGAATGAGGATAGCCTCGTCAAGTAGATCCAATGCTTTTGCGAAGCCGGCTGCGAAGTCCCGCGTCCGGCTGAAGAGATGGGGTTGGAATACGCCACGGATCATTCGGTTAGGGTACAATTCGCGAGCAGCGGTGATGGCCGCTTCCAGTTCGGTTGGGTGGTGGGCGTAGTCGTCGATGATGACGAGTTCGTCCGTTTTTAGTAACGTTTCAAAACGGCGGGCGATACCCCGAAAGGAGGTAAGGCCTTCTTTCAAGGCTTCCTCGCTACCACCCGCAAGACGGGTGACGGCGCAAGCTGCCACAGCGTTCTCGACGTTGTGCCGCCCGGGCAGTGCCGTGCGGATGTTCGTAATCAGGTGACCACCCGGTTCCTTTAAGTCGAAATAAAAGGCGCCGTCTTCTACGCGTACGTTTTGGGCACAGTAGTCTCCTGTGCCTATTCCGAAGGTGTACAAAACCCTCTCTCCCAGCCCCTCTCCACTGGAGAAGGCAGACGTTACTGAAGTCGACTCAGGCGCTGAAGTGGATTGGTTGTGGTTTACGATTCCCTCAACAGAAGAGAAGTGGTGAGCGATGTCGTAGCGAACGATTAGCTGTCCGCCCTCCTTCACCCGACGGGCGTAAGCGCGGAAGCCGGTCTCCAGCATGTTCTCGTGGTCGCCGTAGATGTCCAGATGATCCGGGTCAGCGCTGAGGATGACGGCGATGGTAGGCTCAAGGTTAAGGAAGCTGCGGTCGTATTCGTCGGCTTCTACCACTACCCAATCGCTGTCTCCGTGGACGTAGTTGCCATCGAAGTCACGCGGGATACCGCCCAGAAAGGCATGAGGGTAAAGGCCGGCCGTTACCATCAGATGAGTGGTGATGGTGGTCGTCGTCGTTTTACCGTGGGTACCGGCGATGCCTACACAATCCATGCCGCGGCTGATGAGGCCGAGGACCTGAGCGCGCTTGTAAATATTGTAGCCACCCGTTTGCACTTTCACCAGTTCCTCGAAGTTGGCCGGAATAGCAGGCGTCCAAACCACAAGCAGATCATCCGCTGCATCCGGAACGAGGTCGACGTTAGCGGCTCCGTAGTGAATAGTGATGCCTTCACTTTCGAGCGCACGGGTAAGCGGTGTCTCGGCTTTATCGTAGCCGGACACCTTCAACCCCTGGCCGAGGAAGTAGCGGGCAACAGCACTCATCCCGATACCACCGACGCCTATGAAGTAGACTTGTTTTATATCAGTCAATTCCATTATGCGGAAGCTTTTGCGGGTGAAGAGATAAGGTTTAGTACTTCGTTGGCGATGCGGGTTACGGCGCCGGTTTGGGCCATTTTTTTTGCGTTATGGCTAAGAACGGTCATTGTTTGAGCATCGTCAAACATGCTGAATACGGTTTGGACTAACTGTTCCTTGATGTTTTTATCGGCTATAATTAAAGCCGCACCCTCAACCTCTAGTGCTTCGGCGTTTTTAGTCTGGTGGTCTTCGGCTACCCAGGGGCTGGGCACGAGGATAGTCGGCTTACCAAGAAACTGGATTTCGGCGATGGTGGTAGAACCGGCCCGGCCGATAACGATGTCGGCATCGGCATAAGCCTGCTTCATATCGTCGATGAAGGCGGAGATCGTTACGTTGTCCAGCTGCGCGGTGGCGCAGTCTTTGAAAGCGCCGTAGTAGTTTTTACCACACTGCCACCTCCATTGCACCTGCGGCCGCGCCTGAATTGCTTTGGTGTTGTCGCGCATGGCTTCGTTTAGGCTACGGGCTCCGCCGCTACCGCCCATGAGGAGAACAGATGATTCTTGGTTCTTGATTTGGCTGCCGCTGTTTCCCTGCAGCAAATCGCCAATCGAGAATACCCTTTTAAGCATATCCTCCCGCACCGGGTTACCCGTAACGACAAGCGCGCGCTCAGGAAAGAACTTATCCATACCAGAAAAAGCAACACAAACCTTGTCCACGTATTTACCCACCCACTTATTAGCAAGGCCGGCGAATGCGTTCGGTTCCTGAATCAGCGTCGGCACGCCCATCTTAGCCGCTACGTATAGAATCGGCCCGCCGGCGTAACCACCGGTACCCACCACCACATCAGGACGGAAACTCTTAATGATGCCACGGCTCTTCCAGAGGCTGGCAATCAGCTTGAAGGGAAAAGACAAGTTGGCCAGAGAAAGCTTGCGCTCTAAACCCCGGATCGGAAGCCCGACAATTTTATAACCCGCCATTGGTACCTTCTCCATCTCCATCTTACCCGTGGCTCCTACAAACAGGAACTCGGTACCAGGACGGAGCCGCTTGAGCTCGTCCGCAATGGCGATGGCCGGGTAGATGTGCCCGCCGGTGCCGCCGCCACTCACGATTACACGCAGTGGGGCCATACTATGTAGACCACTAGGTTGCATCAGCGGTAACGGATTCGATGTACTTCGATACGGAAAGGATAATCCCGAACGAAACACAGGTGAACAATATGGACGTACCACCCATCGAAACGAGGGGTAGGGTAAGCCCGGTGACGGGGACGAGGTCAAGGTTGACCGCGATATTCATAAAGGCCTGCATCAGGATGGAAAGGCCGAGCCCGAAGGCGACCATGGCCCCGAAGGCCTTTGAACTTTTAGTAACGAGCCGCACCACCCGGAAGAAGAGCAGCAGGTAGAGCAAGATCAGGGCGATACCGCCGATGACGCCGTACTCTTCAACGATGATGGCGTAGATGAAGTCGGCATAAGCGTACGGCACGTAGTTGCGCTGGGTAGAGTTGCCCGGACCTACGCCAACTAAACCACCGTTGGCCATCGCGATCTGCGCTTTGGTGATCTGGTAGCGGTCATCCGTAGAGGCGGCGGAAGGGTTAATGAAGGTTTCCATCCGCTTTTCCCAAGTGGAGGCCCGCGGAAGTAAGTTGGGGTATTTAGCCCCCAGCATCACCATCAAACTAAAGACGGAGACACCCATAAGAATAAGAGTAAGAACGTACTGCATCGCTACCCGGCCAACGATCATCATCAGGATACAGATCAGGAAAAGCATCAGCGCCGAAGAAAGGTCGTTGATCGCGATCAGCACACAGATGCCAATAACCGGCAGAATGATGGGCAAAAAGGCGCTCTTAAAGTCTTTGATCACGTCCTGCTTCGAGCCGATGGAACGGGCCACGAAGACAATCAGCGCCAGTTTGGCAAGGTCGGATGTCTGGAAAGTGAGGCCCACAAACGGGATCTGCAACCAGCGTTGCGAGTTGTTAATTACCGGACCGAAAAACATCGTCAGCAGCAGCAGAACGAAAGCGACTACCAGCATTCCCGGAGCCCAACGGCTGAATTTTGTGTACGCCAACAAGTGGCAGACGTAGATCACCACCAGACCAAATGCGAGGATGGCGCCGTGCTTAATCAGGTAGTAACTCACCTCGCCCGAACGCTCACTATAGGCCAACGTGGCCGCAGAACTAAATACAGACACCATAGAAATGATGGCCAGCAGGACCACAATGGCCCAGATCACGCGGTCCCCCCGCAACTCCGCCGCTATGCGTGCTGAGATATTCATGCGTTGAGATTTTTAACGGCCGTACGGAATTGATCTCCGCGGTCGATGTAGTTATTGAATAGGTCGAAGCTGGCGCAGCAAGGGCTCATCAGCACGCTGTCGCCCTTCTTTGCTAACTGGTTGGCAAAGGTGACGGCAGCTGCGGCGCTGCGGCATTCGTAAAGGTTTTCCACCTTCCCGGTGAAGACTTCCACTAGCTTTGTGTTGTCCATCCCCATGCAAATGAGGGTGTGGACGTTTTTGATGGCCAACGGCAGCAGAACGCCGTAGTCGTTGCCTTTGTCGGTACCGCCGGCGATCCAGACGGTACCTCCGTCCAGCGCTTCGAGGGCGAAATAGGTAGCGTCCACGTTGGTCGCTTTACTATCGTTGATCCACGTTCGGCCGTCGGAAGTAGGGATTACTTCCATGCGGTGCGGCGCGGAAATGAAGCTGTCGAGCGCCAGCTGAATTTCTTTTTCGTTCACGCCCAGTTGCAGCGCGATACGGATGGCGAAGAGTGCGTTCAGTCCGTTATGGCGACCGCGCAGGCTACCGGTGCCGAGGGTAAATTCGTAGCCGTCAATAAATACACTTCCGCCCCGGACATCCTCGTCGGAAATCGTCGTGAGGTTAGCATTAATTTTCTGGCGACGGAGCGCAGGTGCAATCGTCTGTTGATCGGCAAGGACGAACAGCCGGTCGGCAAGGCGCTGATTTTTGGTAATGCTGACTTTAGAGTCTGCGTAAGCCTCCAGGCTGTAACCGTAGCGGTCCAGATGATCCGCTGTGATGTTGAGGACCGTCGCGATGGCTGGGCGAAAGGTTACCATTCCGTCGAGCTGGAAGCTGGAGAGTTCGAGGACGTAGACATCCTGCGCCTCATGGTCGAGCAGCAGGCGGGCGAAGCTGTCGCCCAGGTTACCACCAGCCAGCGCCTTTACCCCTGCAAAGTCGAGGAGGTGGTGGGTCATCATCGTAGTAGTAGTCTTACCGTTGCTTCCGGTGATACCGATGATGGTCGCTTCCTCCGGGGCGAAGCGGTAGGCGAATTCGATCTCACTGATAACGGGGATACCGCGCTTACGCAGCTCCACGATCATCGGTACGGCATCGGGGATACCGGGGCTTTTGACTACCTCGTCGGCGGCGTAGATACGCTCTAAGGAGTGCTGCATCGTTTCCACTTCGATGCCTGCTTCTTCGAGTTCGATGAGGTACTTTGGGTTACCAGGCCCGGCGTCGGATACGAAGACGGTATAGCCTTCCCGTTGCGCCAGTCTTGCTGCGCTTGCTCCGGATTCTCCGGCTCCAAGGATTACTATGGTCTTCTTCATGATGTGTATCTGTTTACCCCGGACTCCGATCGTGCCGTGCACTCTCTGCGTCCGGGGTTACTATGGTTAAACCCCTGCGGGACTGGTTGTGGTGATTATCTTAGTTTTAAGGTTAGGATGGTGGCTACTGCCAGTAGTAGGCCCACGATCCAAAATCGGATCACGATCTTGGTTTCGGGCATGCCCTTTTTCTGATAGTGGTGGTGTAATGGTGACATAAGGAAGATCCGTTGTCCTTCACCATATTTTTTCTTGGTGTATTTGAAGTAAGTCACCTGCATTATTACGGAGAGGTTTTCGATCACGAAAATTCCGCAGAGCAGGGGCAGTAGGAGTTCTTTGCGCAGGAGGATGGCCAGTGCGGCGATCATACCGCCGAGGGCCAGTGAACCAGTATCGCCCATGAAGACGGTAGCGGGAAAGCCGTTGTACCACAGGAAGCCCAGGCAGGCGCCGAAAAGACAGGCGCTAAAGATTACCAATTCCTCCGTTCCCGGCAGGTGAAGTACGCCGAGGTAGTTCGCTGCGATGGCGTTGGAACTTACGTAAGCGAAGACGCCAAGTACCGCTGCGATGATGGAAGAGACGCCGGTGGCCAATCCGTCCAGCCCGTCGGTTAGGTTGGCCGCGTTGGAGACGGCCGTTACGATGAAGACGATAAAGGGTACGAAGAGAATCCACACCAGCGAAGCGCCGATGTTGAATACGTTCTCGTAGGCGATATGGCTGTTCTTAATGAAGGGAACGTTGGTAAGCGTCGTCCGGTAATTGGCCCGGTTCACGATCTTGCCGTTGGCAAAAACCGTAGAGGTAACCTCCCCTACCCGCTCGTCGGCGGTAAGGCCTAGTTTATCGGCTGCGGCTACGTTCATCCGCACCGTGACCTGCTCGCTGAACAGCATCACCAGCGCGATGAGTACGCCGAGACCAACCTGGCCAGCAATCTTGAATTTGCCGGCAAGCCCATCCTTATTCTTATGCTTGATCTTGAGGTAATCATCCACAAAACCAATAGCGCCCATCCAAACCGTAGCGATCAGCATGGTGATGAGGTAGATGTTGGTCAGGTTGCCCATCAGCAGGCACGGCAGCAGGATGGCGAGCAGTATAATGACACCGCCCATAGTTGGCGTTCCGGCCTTTTGCGCCTGACCGTCCAGGCCGAGGTCACGAACGGATTCACCCATTTGCATTTTCTGCAGTTTCTTGATGATCCAGCTGCCGAAGAGCATGCTGATGACCAGGCTAAGGATGATAGCCACGCCAGCCCGTACGCTCAGAAAGTCGAATAGGTTGTTCCCGGGAAAGTCGCCAAGGATAGATTCCAGCCATTTGAACAGACTAACTAACATGGTTGCGGGCGTTTAGGGCGTTGGCTAATTCCAGCTTGTCGTCGAAGGGGAAGCGTTCTCCTTTGATTTCCTGGTAGGTCTCGTGACCTTTACCAGCAACCAGGACAATGTCCTGCGGCTTGGCAAATTGTACGGCGGTGCGGATGGCGCTGCGGCGATCCGTGATGCGTAGTGTTTTGGCTTTCAGTTTGGGTGAGTCGAGGCCAACCTCCATGTCGTTGAGGATCGCTTCGGGGTCTTCCGAGCGGGGGTTATCGCTGGTCAGGATGGCCTGATCGGCGAGCTTTGCGGCGAGGTAGGCCATTATCGGACGCTTGGTTTTGTCGCGGTCACCACCGGCTCCTACTACGCAGAACAGTTTGGCTTCGGTGGCCAGCAGGTCACGTAGGGTCGTCAGCACGTTTTCAAGTGCGTCGGGCGTGTGGGCGTAGTCGATAACGGCGGTAATGAGCCCGGCGGGGTCGGTTACGTAATCAAGGCGGCCAGCGGCGGCGGTGAGGTTACTCAGGGCGACCAGTACTTCATCGCGCTCCTGTCCCAGCTCCATCGCTACCCCGAAGGTGGCGATCAGGTTGTAGGCGTTGAAGCGGCCGATGAAGCGGGTGAAGACTTCCGTTCCGTCCAGCTCCAGTTGCAATCCCTGGGCCGAGTTACTCAATACTTTGGCGCGGTAATCCACCAGCCTTCGGAGGCTAAATTTCAGCTTACGGGCTTTAGTATTTTGCAGCATGAACGCGCCGTTCTTGTCGTCGGCGTTGACGAGAGCGAAGGCGGTTTTCGGCAGTTGATCGAAGAAGCCTTTTTTAGCGTCGCGGTAGGCTGCGAATGTTTTGTGATAGTCGAGGTGGTCGTGGCTGAGGTTGGTGAATACACCGCCGTTAAAAGCGAGGCCGCAGGTGCGGTGCTGGCTGACGGCATGGCTGGAGACCTCCATGAATACGTAGTCGCAACCGGCATCCCGCATCTCGGCCAGAAGAGCGTTGATAGAAAGAGCGTCGGGGGTGGTATGCGTAGCGGCTTGTACTTCACTTCCGATCCGTACTTCTACGGTAGACAGCAGGCCGGCTTTATAGCCGAGGCTGGTGTAGAGATCGTGAAGGAGAGTGGCTACGGTGGTTTTTCCGTTCGTGCCAGTTATGCCTATTAGGCTGAGGTTCCGGCTTGGATTTTG
>Ga0306864_1000894_pt1 | contig 12900 bp, 9 predicted proteins | sample AntRauTorckE5430_FD_190448 | JGI IMG/M metagenome (GOLD analysis project Ga0306864, IMG submission 190448) | Saline lake microbial communities from Rauer Islands, Antarctica - Metagenome Torckler E5 #430 (v2) (version 2) | ecosystem: Environmental > Aquatic > Non-marine Saline and Alkaline >...
ATTATAAAACTGTGTGTCCTTTCGTACTCACTGGTAAATTAATTGTAGAAGCTACAACAGTACTTAGTGATGCAGTGATGTGTTTGATGAAGGTTCAAGCGAGGTTCAAACGAAGGGCTATCAAAAAAGAACAAAAAGATCGGAGGCTGAAAGTGGGAGGATAATGTTGTGTCTATCCGCTGACCGTCTGTTCTCCCTCGTACAACACGGTCTCATCATGATGGACGAGAGACGTTTTTGTACAGTTTTAATTTTTTATGGTTTTTGCTCTTTGAACAAATGAAAATACCAGTACCAAATGCGCTAGAATGTTGTCATTATTTGTCATTCTTCCACAACACACAACACACAATAACAACAGTAGTCCGTAGTGGTCAACAGCCAACAGCCTACAGCGAACAGCCAAGTTACTATCTACCAATGTGTTCTGTAAAGGAGTCAACTTCGAAAAGCAAGACAAATTCCGTCTCTTCTAGCAACGGCAATAATGGCCTATCATCTAGAACTATCGCGTTTTTGCTGGTCATGGCTTTGGCATCCACTTCTGTTTACTCAACAGCTCTACAACTAGAGAAGATTTTCTTCGACGGATCTGAAGATGATAAATTCATCTATAAAGTCCCATACGTTTCAGCATTGAAGCTGTCTGAATCGTTTGCATTTTGTGCCTTCACCTTAATTGTACTCGGACTGTATATTAAGGGGCAAATAACATTGATTCAGAGAGCAGAACTTAATATGCCAATGGTTCCTTCTAACATTCCCATCCTTGGAACAGCATTGCAATTCCTCACCAATACACCATGGGATCTCATGGAATCTTGGCATCGCAAATATGGTCCTATTTACGCATTCAAACTCCTCGGGAAGACATGCGTTTCCATTGAAAAACCAGAATTTCTCAAGGAGGTGCTTCAGAGCAAGATTCAAAACGTCAAGAAAGATTCGAATTTTTCATACAAACCCTTTCTTCCCATTCTTGGGACAGGAATTGTCACTTCAGAGGGTAAACAGTGGATGTATCAAAGACGCAAGATTAGCACTGCGCTCAAAATTGATGTCTTGGAGTTGATTCCGGGTGCGACGCTTGGAGCTATAAAGCGTCTTATGCAAAAGATGGACAAGTGTGCTGAAACAAATGAGACGATTGACATTGCTGAACAATTGAGACATCTGACTTTGCAGGTGATTTCAGAGTGCTTTTTGAGTCTAGAGGCTGCAGAGAGTGACACTACATTTGGAACCATGTATCTACCAGTTGTGGAAGAGGGGAATAAGCGTGTTTGGAGACCTGAGAGATCATACATGTTTTTCATGCCATACTTTTGGCGCCACATTTTTGGGATCCGAAGACTGAATAACTATGTTTCGAAACTGATTGTTGATAGATGGGATCTACGTAAAAGAGAGAAAAAGACCAGCTCAAAGGTGTCGAGAAAGATTGACATTCTAGACAAGGTTCTAGCTCACTTTGAGGGTGACCATCCAGGAAAAGAGCTTAATTCCAAGTGGATTCGCCAATTACGTGATGAATTCAAAACCTTCATGTTGGCAGGGCATGAAACATCGGCAGCAATGATGACTTGGACTTTCTTTGAATTAATGAAAAAGAGAAATCTCAAAGAAGAGGTGAGTTTCACAAATATATCTCAAAGAATTGTTCATTTACCATATATTTTTAACGACTAATAATGATTAAATTTAGGTTCAAAGTGAAGCAGCAATCGTTTTCGGAAAGAAAGATTGGCTCAATGACAACATGAACGAAGCACAGTTGCCTACACGAGATGAATTGTCGAAACTCGAGTTATCTGAAGCATGCCTCAGGGAAGCACTTCGTTTGTATTCGGTTGTTCCTTGTGTCATGAGGCAAACAATAAAACCAACTAAGATTGGAAATCACTTGATTCCCAGCGGAGCAAATATAAATATCAACATTCAGAGTGTTCATCACAATGAAGAGTATTGGCCGAAGCCTATGCAATACGACCCAGCTAGGTTCACAGATGCAAACTCGAGACCAGCGCCATACACATATTTGCCCTTTATTGACGGGCCCAGAAATTGTCTTGGGCAGTATTTAGCAATGTTGGAAAGTAAGATGGTAATATCACTGATTTCTCAACGCTATGATATAGAATTGGCGCAGAAGGAGCTCGCTACAGATGAAGATCCCAGACATCGATTCATAGTTCCTGTGATTCCAAAGGGGAGCCTAGATGTTTTTGTCACGAAAAAATAAGGCTTGTTTAGAAGGGTTGATGGTTAGAGTCTTGCACAGCAAATACAGTTCTAAAACTTTAAAAAAAGCAAGCATTTTTCTGGGACAAATTCAATTCTCTTTTTGATTGCCAGTCAGAACGTTCAAAAATGAAGCAACTCGTAATTACCGTTAAATAATTACACATTTTTTGTCCGTTGGACATTTCAAGTCTTGTTTTTCAACGATTTTATTACTTTTCAGCGAAAAGACGTTGGTTTATTTTTATACAACAACAACAAGAAGCAGCAAGCAAGGTTGTTCACCCACCGTCCTCTTTCACTTTGAAACATTACCACATCGAGAATAGATACAATCAACCGTCTCTGTGAAATAAAGAAGCATCCGTGAATTCGTAGCGGACTTAAAGCCATCACCACTACAATGTTAAATTCGTCCAAGGCTGCCTCAATGGCGTTGAAAGGCCGATTCCTCTCAAGAAGTGGACTGTTCTTGGTTGTTATTGCTCTCCTTGGAGCCGTTGGTCCAACCACTGCTTACTACGAAGCCAATAGTAACACGACCGATGACGATTATGTTGATCTGAGTGGTCAAGACTTCGATAATGTATCTGTAATGCCCATATCATGCGTCAACTAGTAAGTCTCCTCAAAGTTTGCAGTAGGAAGTGACTGTTTCTAAACTCGTCTGCATGATTTTCAGTTATTGATACTAATGTCTTCTAATATTCAATCTTCAATCTTAAGCATGAATGGTCATATGATCAAGTTTGAAATGTTTGAGAAAGGAAACAATTTCCAATGCCACACAAATAACCTTGGAACTTTCGTAGTATCAATTTCCCATTACATGCGTGCATACTTCAATTACCAGGCACTTATTCTTGGACAGGATTTCAAGCTTCCCTCAGATGCGGGTTATCTGAACTGTGTATTGCTTCAACAGACTGCTTACTCTGACACCAAACTTTATGCAAAGATCGGTTGTCAAGAACGTGAGACCTTCACATCCACCAAGCTCAAGATTCACGTTTACACTGACAAACAGTGCTCTGTCGATTATGATGATGGTACGACTGAGAGCTACCGTAATAATAAGGGATACGATATCAATGGATACTACTTCAATTCCAAGGCATCCTTCAGACCTCCATTTTATACTTGTCTAACATGCAAGCCAACTCAAATTTCATCTTCCTTTTCGAAGAGAAAGACTTTTTGGTACGACGATGACGCTGCTTCCAACGGATATCAGATTTACAAGTACTTTGATGATTGGTTGGATGATTATTTCTTGCAGGATGATGCTTACTTCAAGGTGCAAGAGTATACCAATAATGTTCGTAACAACAGCAAGGATGACGATGATGACTTTTACACCACTGATGGAGATGATCATGATGACTTTTACAATCGTAATTTGCGCGAGCTACCCGAGGGAGAAAAGAAAGAAATCGAGGCTGTAGCTAATGTTGAGGAGAGATCTCGTCATTTGATGGGATCCGCAAAGAAGGAGTTCCAAGCAGACAGAGGTGTTCTAGAGGTTAGTCTGAAGCAAAGATGATCGAGGTTAGAAGTTGCCATATCATTTTTCTAATTTGCTCACATTGAACACTTTTCACCTCTTTGCGTCAATAGACTTTTGAAAAGGAGTTCTGGGAAGAACATGCACAGATTCGTGAACTCGGAAATAGCAACAGTTACAATGACGACAGCGTCAACTATTGGAACATGTGTACGAAGATGTACAAATACGGTGTATGGTGTGATGATGATTGTAGAGCATTGGACGCATTCCGTATTGATCAGTGGTCCAAGTCTGATATTGCCCTTTTGGTTTTCATGAGTGCCTTCATGGGATTCATGATGTTGCTTGTCTTCGCGAAGAGAGTAAAGGCCTATGAGAAAGCATCAATCTACGGAGAGGAAGGCTTGTCAGATGTTGGAATGTCGCCCACAGTCCTGGCTGGATTCTTTTTGATCATTTTCATCATTGTAATTGTCCTTGCAGCTCTGAGATTTGTCAACGAAACTCTAGTCTTCGCCGTGGTATCCTGTATTTTGCTGTTCATCTACATGCTCAAGCTCACTCTATTCGAGACCAAGTCTCCTGCGCTCTTGGGATCAAAGAAAAAGAAGAGGGGCAAGAAAAATTATGGCTACGACGATGATTTCCGTTTCCAGGGAGACACAGATAACCCTCTCTTCAAGTACTAATTGAGGAACAACAGTCTATACACTGAGACTAATCAAGAAGACAGCATTATAGCTTTCTTCAAGTACTCTACATGGAATATTAAACGTATTGTAAGCAGAAATTTTAAGTATTAATAAATCCCCTGACCTAAATGGCATTAATTTACTCTTCGCAAGCCCAAATATTCATTGCATACTTTACTACTGTATCATCTCCATGGAGGGTTTCTCCTCTATGAACCAAACGCTCATCCGGTGTGCCATCTTTTTTTATATTGCACCAAACGACTGCCATATTCTTCTTGGGACGAATGGAAAGCCCTTCCCGTCCAATATCACTGTCATTCTCATGGCGGTTCAACAATGGAAAATGAGTGGAACCTCCACAATCATCATTGGGCATATCATTAAGATAAACGAGTATTGTCACAAGCCTCCGAGGAGGAGTCATTGCAGTCTTATTTGGAAGCTCTACAGATCCATCTTCAAAGAGCATACCCATATCGTGATGATCATGAAAGAATTGACCTCTTGAATATCTCACCAATTGTAAAGGTTCACTACTATGATTAGGCATACAAAGGAGGTCTGCAGCTTTGCGCTCAATAGCTGCAATCAACGAGTTGGACAATTTACCAAACTGGACGAATGTGGAGGTCCTTTGGACATTCGCATCATTCTCAGGATTGACTTCCTCCGCGCTTTCCTTGCGCTTTCTTTTTCTTTTCTTGCCAGAAGAATCACCACCATCTACAATTGATTTGTTGAACATCTTTTCCTTGTCTGCGATCCTGATTTTTTCTCGTAGCTTTGATAATTCCATATCTGTCAAAAAGTTATCAATGGTATACACATGTGGACTATCGTGTATTCTCTTGAGCCTGAGCCTCCGTCCAAAGTTATACTCAACGCTGAGGGCTGCATCCTTGGAGTCATCATTCCCATTGCTAATAGCATTGTCGTTCAATTGTGGCGAGATAGTTCTTGATTTTTCTTTCTTGGAGAGTTTATTCTTTTCAATGGGAATCCTTGCATCTTCTAGAACTTTTTCCTCATGACTTCCTTGAATGTCTCCATCTCGCTTGGAAGAGTAGAAAGTATCATCCCGCCAAAAGAGGTCTTGTATTCTTTTCAGCCTGGTAGTCTTGGTCTTGATCTTTTGACAAGCACCGTACCTACGAGATTTTCGTCGCATAGTAACACCGCCCTCTTGCGACTTGATAGATTCCTGTTCTGCTAATGTTAATCCCTTCTTTTCCATCAGTTGATTAGACATGGTCAATTTAGTCGTGGGTTGTGCCGGCAGCTTCTTTTGCATTAGGTATTTGTAGGTAGATCAATATTTCTAATGTAGAGGTTTCACAGGGTTTCAGGAGGTTTCAGCTGGTTTCAGGTTGCAGTACAAAATACAAAACCAATCTCTCTCTCTCCTCTCTTCCTTTTTATCTTTGTTTCGTCTTCCACAATAATGTCATTTTGCTCCATTTTGAATTGAAATCTTCAATCTGTGTCAGTTTCTTGCCGCCAGTAGCCAGCTTCAACTTGAACCAAGAAGAACTGAAACTGTGCTTATCGCGAGCCGAGCTTCTTGCCCCAAAATAGCCCAAAATGCAAGTTGAGGTAATTTAGACATCTGCGCCTCATGTACAAATCCATCTGACACGACTTGCTGCCACCTACATCCGCTCCTCATAATTCCATTACTTCTATCTCCTCAAAAGGCATCTACGCATTACCTTTACTACAAATCAGTTTGCTTCCAGAGGTACAACATGGGAAACCTACTAGTTGCTCCAATCACGGACAAGGAAACGCACAGGGGAAGTACCAGCGATGGACAATTAACATACGCCGTTTCATCCATGCAAGGCTGGAGAGTGCACATGGAAGACGCTCATATTCTACAGGGGGAAATGTACGCGGAAGAAGCCATACAAAATGAAATTGATCCCCACACAGAGATCAAGACGAATCCCAACAGCGCAATCAACGGGTCTGCCACGAAAAGGGCCAAGACGAATTCTGACGAGCGCGAAGTCGAAGCAGACCAACGCCAGACCAAATATAACAAGATAGACCTTCCGCAGCATTCCCTATTTGCTGTATACGACGGGCACGGCGGGGCCTTCGCTGCGGAATATGCTGGAATCAATTTTGTCCGTGTTCTTGCTCGACAAGCGGCATTCGTGGAATATGCGCATTTTGTCAATGATTTAGCTGCCAGAGATGCAATGGAGAATGATGTTTCCACTATTGCAACTGCCGGTGCCGAGGGGGAACCCAAGCTCTCACCTCAGGAAAAAGCTGAGATCAATAGGAAAGGACGGGAATTGCTGGAAAAGGCCTTGAAAGATGCTTTCTTGAATATTGATAGAGAGATCTGGAGAGAAGTGCAAGGTCTCGGTAACGCAGATTCGGTATTGCCAAAGAACAAGGGTAAGGTCCAAGGTGATCACGGACACGATGACGAACATGACCACGAGGATGAATGGCAAAAGTCAGATTCAGGATCCACCGCAACAGTTGTCATGTTCACGCCCATGTGGATAATATGCGCAAATGCTGGAGACTCTCGGTCAGTATACAGCAAGCAGGGGCACTGTACCATACCACTGAGCTACGATCACAAACCTGAAGATGAAGCCGAAGAACGAAGAATCTACGAAGCGGGTGGATTCGTAAGAGGAGGAAGGGTCGAGGGAGATCTTGCTGTCAGTCGCGGTTTGGGGGATTTCAGATTTAAACAGGATGAAATGTATCAACATATGGGAATTAGACCTGTCAGCTTCGCGGATTATGATGACGTGAAGGGGACTGGGAGAAGGAAGGGGCTAGTTGGTCCAGCCAGTGTACTTTCTCCTGAGGATCAGAAGGTTTCGCCAATGCCAGATATCGTTGTGCAGAATAGGAATAAAGAGCACGACGAATTTGTTATTGTTGCATGTGACGGAATTTTTGATGTGCAGACGAATCATGAGTGTATAGCATTGGCAGCGGATATATTCCGTCAAGGTGAATCCGATCTAGGGCTAGCTTGTGAAGAGGTAAGTACTGCTTGCAGTTGATGTTTTGATTATGACGAGTGCATTTTGATTGGTTCAGTATTCTCAACATAATGAACATTTTCCATTTTTGTTAGATTCTTGACGTGTGCTTGGAAAAGGGAAGCAAGGATAATATGACTGCACTAATCATCAAAATGCCAGCACAACAAATTGGAGAAGGTGGTGGAGTGGTTGAACGAAGAAGACTGCGCAAGGAAGTTGAAAATAATGGAGATGAAGAAGCTTTCCAAAGTATCCTAAGGGAGGGTGAATAGTCCTCTGCCAGGACAGAGATTTTCGTATTATGTATATAAAGATGACAGCATTTTCTAAAAGTTCAATTTATTCGTATCTACATCAGTAATAACTGAAACATTTTTTACAAATATGACTTCAATTTGATGATGTTGTGCTGCTCGCTATAAAGAGTTAAAAACATCTAGTTCCTTCAGTAAAGAATTCCTATTTATAAAGATGTAATACCTATTCCTATGGTTATAAAGATGTAATACCTATTCCATGTTTCATGACCGTGCACATAAAATCTCCGTTTGATATGCATGTCCCTAAATTGATTGTTGCCCTGGAAATACCCCGAATGTGCTTCATTTATACATGAACATAACTTTGTGTGAGGTGGCTAATCTTTTCATCAGATGGACTCCAAACATCGTGCCCAAAATCGTTTTGAAGCCAAATAAAATAATACGTAAAAGATGAGGTCCACGCGCCACTGCAATCGACTACATTGCTATCATCAGGATTGTTCTTGGGCTGTTTTCTGCTTGCAGATACAGTATCTTTGTGCAAAGTATTTAGCGCATACTTTGGACTGTTTTCGAGCGCAACAATTCTTCTACAAAAGTGAGATCTTTTCACATTATTCAAGATCGGGTTTGATCCTCTAATAACCACTAGGAAGCTACAAAGAAAGGGTTGTTAGATTCGTTGCAATTCTAAATAGAGTCATTAATAGAAGAAATGATCCTTACCTCAGAGCACTCTTGTCGTTATTTGAATGTTGCAAGAGACGGAAAATATGATCAAACATTTGTTTTAGACTTGGTCCAACGAACGGCGGATTTACTAGATACGAGCCTAAGGGTAATAAAAACAAAGATTTGTCAGGGAATGATCGCAAATTTGATTTAACATATTGACAAAATCAAACTTACCTTCAATTGGGAAGAAGTCAAAGAAGGAACCAAGGCCTCCAAAGAATTTACATACATCGGTAAACAAAAATGTATTGAAAGATGCCCTTGAATTGCTCAAAGGTGAGGCAAAACATTCATGAGCAATCCCAAATTGTGTCGTCATGACATTTTGCACAATGGTCGGGATGGTTGCTTGGCAGCGATGCTTCAGATCACCCAGAAGCTCATGCCGACAAAGTAAGACAAATAAACGGGTCAGGAAGTGAGACGAACCCGGATCGTCGGAGGCTGATTGTTTCCTGTATGATCTCTCAAGTACGTCAAAGTGTGTTTTGTAGATCTGAATAACAAAATGGTAAGCTGTGTTCTCACGTACAATAACAAAACTCATCACTATTTCTTGACTTACCTTTTGAACTTGAGGCGGACGACCTTGAGCGATGGAAGATTTCGTATGCCATTCAATCTTAACAATTTTTCTACCAGGCATATCAACGTCCCCATTCGGAATCTTCGCCTCTGCCTCAATGGCCTTCATTCCCAATGCTTTGTCTTCAATTGACTTCATAAAGCTGTCGCCACCAATCTTCATCAATGACAACTGCGTCTTACGGACCTCTGTGGAGATGTGTTCTATCTCACGGACGAATTTAGACGCTACCAACTCGGCTAGTGAGCTCGGAAGGGATACTGCCGATGTTCCGCTTGACGTCTGCATTAAGTGTTGAACGAAAGATGTTGCACCTGGTACATCGACAAGTAAAACAATGTCCTCTTTTATTTTCCCATGAGTAGAACTAGACCTGCCTTGTTGCCTCGTCCAGCTACCATTCGTAGACTTGTCACCACTATTTCCAGCCTTCGTTCTCTGACCAACACTGGTATGCGCTAACATCAACCACTGGTCAAAAACATCGGCGATCGCACGACGAACGTGAGAATAGCTCATTAGCGGCCACGCATCTGCTCTACAGGAGCGAAGTGCTTCAATAATATTGTCATCCAATACTACTTTGTCTTTGCTATCTTTCTTTGATGAAGGTTTCTTGTTATTAAACAATTCATTCATCATCAACAGCTCACTTGCCATAGTGTCGAACCAAGAAGTTACAAGTTTCAATCTGTGCATTGCAGTTGCAGGGTGTTCGTCAGTTGACGTCGTGGTAGATGGGATTCTAGTATACTTGATACCATTCATACCGAGTGCAGAGCTTCCTCCCCCGCTTTGAATTTTCTGTTCAGGATTCTGGGTATACGCGCTTCGATCAGAAACCTGTAACCCAGCTGAAGGCGTCTGAGGGACGTTCTTTACTTTGAAAAGATGAGGGGGGACACATGGTGCAAACTCTTTTGACAATACGAGCTGCGCAAGCTGATCTTTGGTCAGCATGTTTAGCTTACTTCCAGATGCAAGACCAATAATCTCATTCACTTTGTCAATGTGGACTGTCCTTAACTCATTCCAAGCATCAACCTTGATTTGCCATGGGAATCTTCCATTCCATGCCAATTTGTCGTGATTGAGACCGGCATCTGTCTTAGCCGTGAAAATTCCTGTGACAGTCCAAGCTGAAAAGTCTGCAAGAAAAAGTAAATCACCCTTTTTGGCCTTCGAATGTGGGCCGTACTGGCCACCTGAAGGACACCTATTTATTGAAGAAAAACATTTCAAGATCAGAAAAGATTTGCAAAAGATTAGGATAATTGACACGCAAGGTACTAACCCAAATAGACCTCTCTCAAGACATTCTTCCCTGGTTTGAGAGTTGCAATGGAACACGAATGCATTCATGTCTGACGGAATATCTAGAACCTTTACCATCTTTTGCGATGGGGAGGATCCATTCCAATTTGCGTCGTTTCCGTTGCTCGATTCGGAATCTTTCACATCGTCTGTGACAAGTGCTTCACTCGCATACTCTGTACTGTTCAAGGGACTTCCTGCTCCTGAACTTTTGACCAGCTTCAATTTCCCTGCATTGCCCCAAACTGGACCATTTTGTCGAGGAACCGCATTTTGAACACCATTAAAGGCCCAAGACCCATTCATGCTATCTTTCTCACTCATCTCATCAGATTGCTTGGATAAGGATCCAACCGAAAGGGAGTCTCTAAGGGGAGAGGTACCAACATGCTGATCATAACTATCTGCTACTTCTGCGCTGGCCATGTTTTGCTCAAATGCGCTGCTATCGCTATTGAGAACATATCCTAAAATATCCTCACCGCTAACTTGACGCTGATGTTGGCGCTGCATCTCGACTTGGTTTTGATTGAAACCTTGATGGTTACTGTTTCCTAGCGACGAGGACGCCTGTGATCTTGTAGTACGATCTAGCTCGTCAGAAGACATTCCTGGAACACTATCATCAGGTGACAAGTTCCTGATTGCTGCTATCGCGGCATCACACTGAGCAAGAGTAAATCCCATCGATAATAAAGGTTCGGCAATGATAGAAGGATCGGGGTGACGTTGACCTTGCCTGGCAACAGGAGAGTTCCCAGTGCTGATAGAGCGATTCACATCACTAGCAGGAGCTGGAAAAAGTTGGTTAGCGTTGACAGGGTGGTTACTGGAAGGCAAGTTCACAGGCTGAGAAGTAGAAGGAGCGCTGTAAGGATTCATATCCATGCCAATTGTATTTTGACCTTGAATTTCTTGAGCAAATTCTCTCCTACTTCGCCCTGCACCCTGCTCAGCTTCCCAGGGACTAAAAGTTGACAGGGACCCTTTCGGAGATGTAAATAGATCACTATCTGTAGAAGATCTTGAGAACGAGGACACGGTTCCTGGTTGACTAATTCCTGGGGCATCACTCTTACTAAATTGGTCACCTTGTCCAGGAAAGGATCTTGATAATGCCGAGTCACCTGTGAAGGATGGTGCGGTAGCCACTAAACTACCTCTAGGGGCATCACTCTTACTAAATTGGTCACTTTGTCCGGTAAAGGATCTTGATAATGCCGAGTCACCTGTAAAGGATGGTGCAGTAGCCACTAAACTGCCACTAGACTCATTCAACACATTGTATTTGAAATCAACATCTGAACCATGAAATGACTGCGACCGTGAAGGCGGGTACATACTGATCGAACTAACTTTTGCAACAAGAGACACTGTTCCATCTGAGAGCAGAACATCTGCACTTACAGACTCAGTGTGCGCGGGTGCCCACTCTGCAATGCGTGTCGCGCTCTCCTCTACGGCAGCAATCACTTGGTAGACGTGGGACATTTCTAAACCTACAGACTTTCCGCCGTCATTGAGCCTTCCCCTGAGAGTTGACCTATCTAGCCATGGAGCTGCCTGCTGCTGTTGGGTAGTCGATGATTGATTTGACAAATTGACAAGGTACGATAAGGGAATCCTAAGCATGTGCGTTTCTTTACCAGACTCGATCTTTTTCCCATCGTCGACTAACTGGAAAGGACTCTTTGGTTTTGCCTTCCCATCTGGGGTCTGCCCGTGCTTCGGAACTAGTAGCGTAATCGTGAATGCACTTGAGGCTTTGTTCCAAGCTATGCGGTACTTCACCGGAAAATTGTTCCTATTTTTATCTTCCGCTTTCGTTGACGTTAAGCTGCCACTCTTTCCGGTCACGCTCATGCTGTGCATGCTTCTATTGAGATCAGTGCTATGGAGGCTAGCTGAAGAACCAAAATTCGCACCACTCTGTTGATAAGGTGGAGGCACTCCATTCCCGAGACTTATCCCATAGGGACTGGATGGAATGCCTTGATCGGCATCTATTGATCCATGATTCATAACAGATCCGAGTAATGCCTAATATAGAGACTTGCCTATTGCCACTGTCCGCTTGACTTGCGTTCAGAACGAATGGATTGCGTGAAGCGTAATTCGTGAGGCGGGCCAGGGCGGGCAGCTCTCACAAGAAAAGCCTGGTATCAAAATATTGTTTGGCAGATTAGATTTTACGCGTGGCTGATGTGTGTAAGTAGGGCCATCATAAGGGCTTGTCTTTTGAATTTATTTTCTTGATTTATCATGCATGAATAGGATCTGCTGCACAATATTCCAGAAACCAGAACCCTACCAAGTATCTTGATCACGGACAGGCAGGCCAAGAAATCACATATTTCTATTTTTTCTACTCAGTCGTTGTTATTGCTGCAAAACCAATGACTGGTGGGGGGGGGGCGACAATTTAAATTAGATGGATAACCTACATATTATTGCTGGCTTGGGATTCATAGTTTGAACATTTCCTGGCCACTGAAACCTGCACTCTCTCAAGGAAAACATAACACTGTTGTACCCTTCT
>Ga0306864_1000895_pt1 | contig 12889 bp, 9 predicted proteins | sample AntRauTorckE5430_FD_190448 | JGI IMG/M metagenome (GOLD analysis project Ga0306864, IMG submission 190448) | Saline lake microbial communities from Rauer Islands, Antarctica - Metagenome Torckler E5 #430 (v2) (version 2) | ecosystem: Environmental > Aquatic > Non-marine Saline and Alkaline >...
TGATATTCATCTGTTCTTGCTGCAATGATAATGATGATGTTATCATTGCATCACGATCGTCGTCATCATCCTCATTGTCAGTCAAGGCAGTAGTAGTTGCAGTAGCAGCAACATCAGAAGTAGAAGGACTGCTTGAAAAATAACGAGAGGACGATATCGTCAACCTTTGTTGTAGAAAGGGTTGATTTACGATGGCATTATTAGTCCTTGTCCTTGTCCTAGAATTAGCAACAGCAGTGCAATTATATCCATATGCAGGACATATTGTAGAAGTATGTCTAGAGAGTGATATTGATATTGATGTTGATGTTGATGTTGGTATTGATATTGAGGGTATTGTCGTGCAAGAAGTACGCCCTGTGAGCTGATGAGAGGTCCTTCGCAGCACTGACTTTTTCATGTCATTCAAAGCTAGAAGAGGATGTGAAATGATGGATCTGTACAAATGGTTGTATCCTGTTTATGTGTGTGGTATATATATATGTGCAGGTATTGTGCCAAGCAAGCTAGCAAATAAATAGTATTTGTACAGTCAGTCAGTAATCAATGAAATCAATGTTATCAACAAACAGTAGTCAGTAAAAGGGCACCGGTAATTAAGCAGTCTCTCACAAATCTATTCTATGGATGGCTGCGAAACTCCCAAACCGACCACCCACCGCACCGAAACAAGAAATTCCGCCAACATTTCAAAATAGAACGAAAGAAGAAGAGGGAAAAGAAGGAAAAGAAGGAAGGAAGGAGGCTCTTGTGAGATTGATGGAAGATTGAATGGCCTATTCGGACAGGCTATCAGTTAGCAGTGTAAAAGCAGGTAAAAGCACAGTGGAGCAATTTCAATTAGGAATCCAAAGAAACCAAGAGCAATCAGAACGCAGAAGAAGGAATTCATTGATAAACAATTTATTAAATAGTTTCAGTTAAAGTTGCATCATCATCATCCAGAAGAATCGAATCGATTAAATCGATTAAACAATCAGACTCAATTCAATTCAATTCAAAACAGAATTGCCATCACCCAACAAGATGGACGTCGAATACAGCAACAACAACAACGACGACGACAACAACCAGTCAGAGGAAGAATATGAGTACATGTATTCAGACGATGGTGGAACTGAAGGATCTCGAGAATCCTATGACATGGATGCGGCATCGCTTGAAATGGAAGGAGATGATGATAATGCTAAAGATTCTACTAATAATAGCAAGAAGAGAAAATCAAATTGCAGGAGTTCTGCGTCTTCTGCCCTTTCCGGCGTCAATGATTATCTCATGCGGGACAACGGTGAGTCTACTCTAGTTTTGTCTTGTCTTGGCTTGTCGCCGTGATGATTACTAGGTTGCTGACATACATTAGCTACTAGCTAGCTAATAACTGCTAGTATGTGCTAGTAATTGCTAGTAACTGCTAGTAACTACATGGCTCCTTTCAGCTAGTGAATACAATTCTGAACCATTGAATCATTATTCGATGATTCGACATTCGTGTTTTATATAATAACCCAATCTCACTTTGATGCTCTCCTTCTCCATCCATCCATTAATCCATCCATTCGATCACCATCACTACTGTCATTATTTCTGCTGCTCTATTCCTTAATTACTTCATAATCCATTATCCACAATCCACAAACACGGTAGACTCTGGAATTCACATGATGGACTCCAAAGATCTCATACCAATGATGAAAGTACGCATCAACGAAATATCTGAAATCCTGAACATACCACCATCCGCCGCATGCCCACTCCTCCGCAACCATAAATGGACCAAAGAAAGACTTTTTGAATCATTCACTGAAAACGATACCCAAGTGCAAAAACAAGCAGGAGTCCTGGCACGGTGTCAAACCAAACCACCTTATTCTTCCGTTAAACCTCGTACCTCTGCCATCCTCAACACCAACACCAACGCCAATACCAATACCGAATCAAACAGAATATGCGATATATGCATCGAGCATGATCTCAAACCAGAAGAAATGATGATCATGCCATGCGGACATGAGTTCTGCATGGAGTGCTGGAAAGGATTCATCCAATCCAAAATAGACGATGGACCATCCTGCATCCTAGCAACATGTCCCCAAGTCGGATGCGAAGAGGTCATCACGGAAGAAGAAGTTGGCAAAGCTGCACCGGATCTCTTATCCAAATTTGAATCATATCAATTGAGAAACTTTGTGGAGGTCAATGGGACGTCGAGGTGGTGTCCCGGTCCAGGGTGCGAGAGAATCGCAGCGCTCCAATCATCATCGGGGATCTTTTGTGATTCGGATAATATCATTGCTAATTGCGATGCATGCTTGACGAAATTTTGTATCAAATGCGGAGATGAACCCCATCAGCCCTTGAATTGCAGAGCGTTGGAGGTCTGGAAGGAAAAATGTAAGAATGAGAGCGAAACGGCGAATTGGATCTTGGCGAATACCAAACCGTGTCCGAAATGCAGGAGCAGAATTGAGAAGAATCAGGGGTGTAACCACATGAGTTGTCAAAAGTGTAAATATGAATTCTGCTGGATTTGCACCAATGATTGGAAGGAGCATGGGGCGAATACGGGTGGATATTATAACTGTAACAAGTACAACGAGGAAAAGAATTCTACGGATGATAAATCGGATGCAGCGAAAGCCAAGAGGGAACTGGATCGTTATCTGCACTATTATTCGAGATATCATGCACATGGTAAGTCATTGATTGTGCTGTGATTGTGGTATTGATCATTTGTGAATTGTGTTGATTGATTATTTGTGGACTATGGATTATGGATTATGGATTATTAATTGACTATCAAATGGAATGCAATGAAATCACCATGTTCGCAATTAAATACCTTGGGTTCACATTTTTCATTCACTCAACAGCCGAGGCACAAAAATTCGCCAAGAGACAATTGCAAGAAACAGAAAAGCGCATGATTCAACTACAGGAATCAAGGGGAAACTCCACCTGGACAGATGTGGAATTCCTCAAGACTGCAAATGAACAATTGGTGGAATGCCGACGAGTGCTAAAGTTCACGTATACTTTTGCATACTACCTGACGACACCTCCGAAATCGAGCACATTGGACATGGATGAAAAGGAAATGTCCGAGGAGGACGTCAAGGAGGCACACAAGGACAGCAAAAAGAAGAATGAAGATGAGGGTAACGATGGCGATGACAAGATTGCAAATACAGAAGCGACGAAGAGTGTGCAACAAATGCAAAAGGAGAGGTTTGAGTATCATCAAGAGATGCTGGAGCGTTTCACTGAAAGCTTGAGTGAATTGGCGGAGAAGCCTCTGAATGAGATTGATCGCGTCATGGTGGTGAACCAGACCAGAGTTGTGGATCGATTCATGAAAAACATGCTCAAGTATGTCGAGGATGGTATGGAAGACACTTCATAAAAAAGCTGCAAGTAATGTGTGCTATAAACTACAATACTATACATATTCAAAACAGGAATTCTGGGATATTGTTCTTGCTGTCTATTTCGATTTCAATTTCACTATCTCTCTCATGTAATCAATTCTATTCAGATATTCATATTTACATTCTTACTCCCATTCATCATCGTGAAAATCATCTTTTGGCTGAGCCTTCTCTCGAGAAGTGCTCGATTGCAAAGTATTCGCCATCCAATCAATTCCAGAATTCAACGCCCCAACAGCCTGAACAGAAACCTTATGCTGATCATCCAATGTCTGCACCTCTCTCACACCTCGTCCAACAACATTTTTAATTCCAGTCTTTTCAAACGTATTATTCAAAGAACTTGAAACATTCTTGACAGCATCTTGATTCATGATACCCATTGCCTTTTCTCCGAATCGCATGGATCCCCATAGGTTGCCTATGGAAGTAGTTGCAGAAACGACAGTTTTGGAAACTCCAAGTTGTGAATCAACTGAACGAGCCTGATCAACGATATTGTATTTCGAATCTATATCTGATCCGACGGTCTTGAGAGCAGATGTTAGTTTGAAAGTTGACTCTTTCAATTTGGATACGGCGATTTCAGCTTCACTTGGTTCTGCTTGTTCGAGGTCATCGAGGAGTGAATCTACATCCTTCTCATCTGAACCCTGCTCTTGTGTTTCATCAATGACCTTCTGGTCATTGATTCTAGGCGGGGTTGCAGCCACTACTGTTGCGATAGGACTTGGGACAGGATTTGTGCTCGGTACAGCAGCCCCTGGAGAAAGGGGAATCTCGGTCTTCATTTCATCTTTGTCATCAGCGATTGACATCTTTCCTTGCTTTGTATTATGATGAAGTAATGAATTATTATGTTTCGAAATGGGTGTTCTATAATAATGCAGTGCGTTTGTTATTATAACAACTCTATTCTCTACTTCACGACTGCATTTATTGGACTTCATTCTTCTTCTTTTTACGCGCACGCCATGAAGAGGAGGAGGCTACCTACGAGCTGGTCTCAACTTTTGAACAGCTGTCGTAGAAATCTCGTACATCTAGTACAAATAGTTTTTAAAGGCCTTCCAATTTTTTCAAAACAACTAGGAAACTTTCATGTATCCGGTAAAGTGATGATATGAACTCTCTAGGGCCTCTCATCTCTGTTCCTCCGACTTTGAGACTCTTGAATGGGTGAAGATGATAAACGTAGGAGGAACAGAGATGGGAGGCCCAAGAGAGTATTATCACTTTACCTATATTCTACTCTAGTTATATTATTTTTGTTTGCTGTTGTTTGAAGAAATGGAAGGCCTTTAAAAACTATTTTATGCTAGATTCTACGCAATTTCTACGGTTGCTGTCCTGATGTTGAAACCAGCTCGTACCGATATTATATAAAAATGCTTCTGGTTCTGTCTGGTTTGAGCTTTAAACCTACTACTAGTATTTACAATTTATTATTGGTTAAGAACCTTGTTGCAACAGGCTCAATGCACAATGAAAGTACAATGTCACAACATGAACATCATCATGATGTCCACTTTCTTGTTGGCGCATGGCACATACCACATACATAGTTGCATCGTAAAAACTTGATACCGGTACGGTCGGCAGCAATATGGACCCACGAGAAAGGGGAGCTAGGCGTGTCAAAGATAAGGAAAGGCAAGCACTGCTAGACCGCGCCTATCAACGAGTTGTTGGAAATAACCTCGACAAGTTCACCAAGAAAAAAGTCACTACTGGTACGTACAACGTACACTATTGTACTGCACTTCCATTTCTGCCCCACCACCACACTATCAGTCATTCACTTTACAAAAGAAGACGCATGCGTCTGATGAAAAACATACAATTCTCACCATTCCATGCGATGCGATGACAGATGAAGAAGAGGAAGAATATAAAATGAAATTAGCCATGGAGAGAGAAGCTGCCACAAATCGAAAGCGAAAAGATATTTCTGCAGAACATGCTGAGCTTGCCAGGACCACTGGGTTAAGCAGTCAAGTCGTTGCTCTCATGGTGGGGAAAAATGACAATAGTGAAGATGGTAAGAAGAAAAAGAAACATAAGAAAAAGGAAAATAGAAAGAAATCGGATCGCAAGCGTGGACGACGGGATAGGGATCATGATCGTAGAAGAAGGAGGGATGACGATTCATCTGATGAAGATAGGAGGAAGCGAAAGAAGCGGAAAAAGCATAGAGATAGAGATCGGAAGAGAAGAAGCCGCAGTTCTAGCAGTGAGAGATCAAATTCTTCTTCTAGTCAGAGTTCAGCTTCAAATGACAGTCATGATAATAGGAGGAGGAAACGAGAAGGGAAAACAGGTGATCGAGATGATAAGCCTGAGAGGAAAAAGGAAAGATCATCTTCCCGATCGAAACAGGAATAAATCCTCATTAGAACATGAACTAGTTTTACTTTCTTCATTCAGATAAAATTCCGCCTGTTATGTAAATTACATTTCATCATCGTGGAAGTCTGTATTCTTCCTTCTTCTACCCTTCTTGTTTAAATTAGTTTCTTTGTCTTTTCTCTTTTGGGCAGCTGCTCCATCAGGAACTCCGAAAAAGGGCTCCAGTAGTGGCCATACTTGCTTCTTCCATACAACTCTACCTTTTCTGTATAATTTGGAAAAGTTGTAACTAATATTTCTAGAAGCATTCTTTGCACCTTGAGGAGCATGCTTGTTGAATTTCTTTTGAATGGTTTTCTTGGTTTCATCCAATTTCTCAAACGCCAGAGTCATTGGCGCCTCATCCTTCTCCCAATTGAGAAAATAGCCATAATCTTGATACTTGCGTTCAAGTTTCTTTACAAGCTTGGGATAGTCTCCATAGTAAGTTGCAAGGATTTTATCAACTTCTTCAAGCTTTTCAGGCGAGTGTTTTTCGTAAAAACTGAACACGCGCTTTTTAGGAGAAGACCCAATGTTCAATTTATGACCGAGATTACCAAGAATATGTTGCTTCTGCATAAAGTTTCCAAACCAATCTCCAGCGTATAGTAAAACAGGAAGAAGAGTTGTTCCCATCATCATAATCAGCATGATAAGGGGACCCATCTTGATTGCTTTTGTTGGAGGAGCAGGGGGAGTTGCAGGTGCTGGAGGAGCATCTCCAACGGCCTTGCTCTTCTTTCTCTTCTTCTTCTTCTTTTTGGTAGGCTCTTCAGCTTGACCTTCATCATCGACATCGGTATGAGGTGTGGGGAGGTCGTCAAGATTCAGCTCAAAATCGTTCTTAATGTCACTTTTTGCCATGTTGTTTGTGTTGATCTTCGTTCTACAGTAGTATATTGTGTATTGTATGAGATTGTATGTGCGCCGTAGTTAAGGTTGAGATACGAGATACTCAATAGATATTCATAAGTTGAACCAAGCAAGCCAACTTGTTCTACCAAGAAGTTCCAGGTGGCTTGGTGACGTTTTGGATTGATGAACGGTTGTAAGAAAACGCCATACGGCGCGCAATAAGTGAAATTGTTTTTCTTGGGGACTAATAATTGTTTTTTCCAATGCTGCGATGATTGCAGATGCATTGCAGCTACTTAGCTAACTATCAGAAAGTATCAACGTCGCGAATAAGTTACTGGTATGTGGGTGTTATCCATTAATCCTAATTTTATTTTGTTTAAAACAGCATTTACTCATTGAGGTTCAAAGCAGTTTTCAGAAGTTCCTTGTTGGCCTCAACCACCTTGGAGTCTTGACCCTCAAAGTCCATAGCATCATACATGTTGTAGGTCTTCCATGCATTTGTCTCATTTACATTCAATTCAAGATCTTCACCATTCACGAATTGAGCATATCTGACCATGCGAAGAATAAGCTCCGCACAATTATCGTCACGTCCTCTCAAAAACTCTGCCTTGATTCTCTTCATGACGCCTTGTGCTCTTTTTTGGAGGATTCCCAAAAAGACCTTCTCAGCCTCTTCAGGGTCCATGCCAAGACTCTCTTGAATCTCGGACAAGACATCTCCATTGTCGATAGTAATATCTCCATTGACGAGAGCAGTCGATATTTCAGTCTCAAACAATTCATCAATACTTCCCTTGCCAAGCCCAAGATCCTTGACAAGCTCAAGTCCCATCGAGTTGCACTTCTCACGGAATGACTTGATCATCTCTGGTGTTGCATCATCGCGAAGAAGAACAGCAGCCTCTTCCTTAAGAATCTTCTTTTGAGTATCAAGCAGCATTTCCTCACCCTTGTCTGCTGAAATGTCAAGCTTGTTTTGAATATTTGCAAGGAACATCATGTCCTGTTGGTCCAATTTGCCCTTTGTTTTCATTGAGTTGCCGATATAATTCTCGTAGACTGTACCTCCGATCGAACTAGTGACCTCATCTTGTTTCTCCTTGTCAAGTCCAATAATACCTCCAAACTTGCTGCGCGCAGCTTCGTACCTTTCTCCCTGAGGACCCTGTGTAGTGAATCCTCCAACAACGAACTGACGGAAGAGCAGCTCAGAGAGCTCTGGCGTAACAGCTCCACTCTCGAGTCCAGTGATGGGGTAAACAGTCTCGTATTCAGGAACCTCTTCAGTGGTAGTCTTCTCTTCGTCTCCCTCCATGACCTTCTTCTCAATCGATTTGGTTCCAACCTCTTTCTCCTCGGCAATATCATTCTCAGTGTAAAAATCAATTAGATTCATACAATCAGTCATGATGTTAGCCTTTGCTCCGATTCCAAGAGTTCCATCTGCTCCTTTTCCAGACTTAAAGTAATCTTCTCCGAAATCCTTGTCGCGCTTCCGGGCAAGCTGTTCAGCAGTCAACATTGTGCGTTCCAACTCTAGTACAATCCATTCAACCATAGGCTTCATTCTCTCATCCATTGCATCCAGGTACAATTCTCTACATGCCTCCTCAGATACTCCAAGGCGCGTTCTCAAACCCTCCAAAGGCTCTCTGTATTCCTTGGTGATGACTCCAGTGGATCCCATAGCTTCCAAAACGCTCTGCTTGTATTGGTTCCCGAAAACATCAAGATGTGCAGAGTAGGTGTCTTCAACAGACATACCTAGAAGTTCTTGAAGAGCTGCTAGCTGCTTGTTAGAATCTTTAGAAGGAATTCCAGAAGGGGACTAAAATGGAAAAAGGGTTGATGAGCAATGGTAATACAAAAGGATCGTCATAATGAGATGTGTTGCATACTCACTTTGTCGTTGATGAGTGATACAGCGCGATAGTAAATCGGAGAAGCGAATTCTGCTACAAGATCTTGGGAAAGTTTGTAATCAGCAATCGTCTTGTCGACAATCACTTTCAAATTCTCAACCAATTCTGTTGTGAAATCATCACCCATGATCTCAAACATGGCCATATTCAAAGATTTTTGAAGCTCAGGTCCGAAGTTCGTTCTGAATTCTACAGCCTCGTCCTCATCGGTAATTCCCAACATTCTCTTAGCATCCTTCACTTTCTCGTAATTCTCATCAGTCAATTCCTTTCCAGATTCACTGTTGCGTACTGAGCGTGTAAGAAAAATCTTGTATAAACGCAATCTATCAGATCTGTTCAGCATTCCAGTAGCGGAGCTTTTCGATGCAGGATCAAAGAACTTTCCATCAAAGTCAGCGAATTCTTCCCATCCGGATTGCTGCAAAACAGCACGGCAGGATTCCTTGGCTCCAAGTGAGTCCAAAAGCTTGTCGTATGTGGCTCCCTCGTTATTTACATTCGCAAAAGTCATGGTATCCTCAAATGGCTTACCCATGGCCTGCATCACCATGGAAGCAAGGAGATCCTTCATGGCAGCATCTTTCAATAAAAGTTCTTCTTGGCGCCCCTTCATCTGTTCCCAAGCTGCTTCGGATGAGATATCACCAGAAATAGCTTCGTTCATAGCAGCAAGTGCCTTTGTCTGGAATAACGGTGTTCCCTCCGCAGAAATTTCATATGCTGCTTCGGCATCGTCAATCCCAAGAATTTCCTGAAGTTTAATAAGCTATGATTCCATAGAATAGAGATATTTAGTTACCAGATCCATGGATGACCAATGATGAGCATAATCATGTAAACACTTACTCTTGCTTCAGCCCCATCAACAAATCTTGCGGTTGCGGCATCATCTGCTCCAACAAGAAGTGATTTGACTTCATCGGCGAAGGCACTCATGTGCATGTCACGACTAGTAAGTTCATCAATTCCAAGAGAATTACGAGCGCGCAACAACATATCAGCAGAAACTGCATCAGTGTCCAACTTTCCGCGTGTGCTATCGAGAGCCTTTTGGTAGAAAGGCTCCGCGACTTCTGCAACTCTCTCCAATGCTTCATTCATATTGATATTAAAAGCCTTGGCAACTCTGGACATTTCATATTTAAATGCCTGCTTTGTTTCTCCTCCCTGACAGAATGTGCGCTCACTAAGGAACAAAAACTTGTCAATTGACATTCTATCAGGATGATCAGGGTCTTCGAGGTCCTCAAGGGGAGTAAAAATACTAGTCTGACGATAAAATTCCTTTGCTGCCGCGGCATGAGCTTCACCAACAGCCAAGTTCTCCATTCCAAGAGCGTTACGCAAATTTGTCAATTCTTTCATTTCGGAAGTCATAGTGATGGGTGTCTTTACCATACCAATAATGTAACGCTTGTAAACATCCTCGCACATATTAGCGAAATCTTCATCCTGTACATTAAAAGTCTCTTTGATATTACTAATAACCCCAGCAACTTCTGCCGAATCAACTCCATTATCAATAATGGCTTGAGCGATTGTGGGCTTGGCTGCAGCTTGAGTTGCTGCATCAAGGCGATTTTTCCCAATAAATCCAGCTGAAGCTCCTACAGCTCCAACGGCACCAGCAGCAATTGCTCCTCCGGGAACAATAACAGCTCCGAGTAGGGCAGCAGCAGGAATAACGGCCATACCACCAGCCTTGAATAGGCCCGGGCTCTTCTGCGCGCTCAGAGTCAATTTGTTACCTTCCTTCGCCATCTGTTTGAGCTCTTCAATTCCTCCACTTCCATCAGCAAGCATGGAGAAGGTACTTCTAACAGGAGTAAATTGAGCCACAGACTGCATGCGAAGAGGGGCAGCAACAAAAGATGATCTTTGTCCAGCAAATCCAAAGGCAGCTAAGCTGTCAATACTTGCAGCGCCAATCAGACAAGTTAAGGCGCTAGCTTGGAATCTCATCTGTGATTGATTTCGAAAGGTTTAGAGAGATGTGGACATCAATGAAAACATCAGGTGTCACCTATACCATCCATCAAACAGTTCGATTACCATGATTCGCAGGATTTGCAAGCCACTTAAAACTTACATTAAATATCCGAAAAACGGTAGGAAGAACTGATTATTTGATATAGAAGGTCGATTTGGGAGCGCCAAAGATAAGGTTAGATGATGTTGCTGATTTTCTTGTTTTTGAGATGCTTCTTCGTTCGGTTTGATGTCGGTGGTCGGTGGAGGAAGACGGCTCGATAGATAGTTCAACCCAAAACCTTTTCAAAGCCACACAACCGAGAGAGGATCTAATCGAAGTGCGTCACCTCCCTTCCAAGTGTAGTTAATGCCAAAATGCGCGCGAATCACTCCCATGTTGAAGTGTGTGTGCAAGACAAAAAATAATTAAATAATGAAATGTGAAATGGGTTGGTGGACGACAGAATTCTTTCTCGCGCGATAGCTGATGATCTTCTGAAAAGTGCGTGAGTGTGATTTCCATTGACAGAACAACAACAAACAACAACAACATCCAGCAACGCAGAAAAGAACAATACATTTAGACATAATAATATCCTAGCATACACGCAATACTTTCAATTTGACTTGGCAATCATAGTTGATGATAATGAAAATTTCCCTGAATGCATTGATAGCATTAGGACTGATCAGATCAATCACAGGGTTTGCAACGCAGCCTTCTCTGGCCTCAAAGCGTCAAAAAATTCCACATACTCTCTTTTCAAGTGCTGTTGCACAAGAAGACGGGATCACAATTGGTGATACAAAAGGTGCAGCACTGTACATTAAAGATGTTTCAATATCACGAGGATCCAACACAATTCTCAGTAATGTCAATTTCCGAGTAGAGAGGAATCAACGCTGGGGAATAGTTGGACCGAATGGTAGTGGGAAAAGCACGCTGTTGGGCGCTTTGACAGGCACTGTGCGAATGGACGAGGGTGCTGCGCTCGTTGCTCCCAAAATTGATGTTGGATATTTGCGACAGACAGCAGTTTCTGGTAGTATCAAGACAGTATTCGAAGAAGCTGCAAGTGAGATGAAAGAAATCAATGAGGCAAAAGATCGTATGGCAGAAGCCGAAGCGGCAATTACAGCGGGCGACACATCGGATGCTTTGCTCGATAAGCTTGATAAGGCTACAGCTGCTTTTGCAAATGCAGGTGGCTGGAATCAAGAACAAACGGTAGCCAATGTCTTGACGGGACTTGGCTTTCAAAATGAAGATATGGAAAGGCTCTGCAATGAATTTTCGGGTGGCTGGCAGATGCGAATTGGCTTAGCAAGGCTTCTGCTTTCAGAGCCCAGTTTGTTGCTGTTGGACGAGCCTAGTAATCATCTTGATTCATCTGCTCGAGATTGGTTGGGAAAATATCTAAAGAATTTTGACGGAAGCTTGGTCCTTGTGTCACATGATGTTTCACTACTTGAGACCAGTGTGAATAATATTGCTGAGATATCTGGTGGAACTGTGTTGGCGTATGTATCTTGCTCTTATTCAAAGTACCTCACAGAAAAAGAATTTAGAGCAAAAGCTGCAATGGCAGAGTATGAACGTAACTTGGCAGAGGCTGCTAAGCTACAGGCCTATGTGGATAAATGGGGAGCGAGTGCCACCAAAGCATCATCGGCTCAAAGCAGAGTCAAAATGATTGAAAAAATGAAGAAAGAAGGAAAGCTCACGCCGCCCGCTGCTGGCGTTGTCGAAAAACGCTCGAAGCCGTCTTTGGAGTTGGCAAAGCCTCCCAAATCTATGGGAGATACCTTATTAAGCTTGGAAAATGCAGACATTGGTCATGCTGGGGAAGAGGCATTGCTCAAGAATGCAAATTTCGAACTAAGAAGAGGGATGAAATTAATTTTGAGAGGCCCAAATGGTGCTGGAAAATCAACGTTAATGACGGCATTGAGAGGCACTTTACCTCTGATTGCAGGAAAACGAAACGAGAACGAAAAACTTCGGTAGGTATTGTTACTTGACCGAGCATGAAAATTTGTACAAAAAGACTATTTACTAACATTGGCAATAACATTGGCAATACAAATCATTTGTAGTCTTGCTTATTTCACTCAGGATCTTGCCCAGCAACTAGATCCTACTGCTAGAGCAGTTGACTTGGTAACTGCCTATGCAAGAGAAGGCCCTCACGGTGATATAACAGTTTCTGACCAAGATGCTCGTGGGGTGATGGGAAGATTAGGGCTCTCTGGTGACAAGCCGTTGCGTAAAATTTCTGACCTCAGTGGAGGGGAAAAGGCGCGCGTTGCGCT
>Ga0306864_1000897_pt1 | contig 12853 bp, 13 predicted proteins | sample AntRauTorckE5430_FD_190448 | JGI IMG/M metagenome (GOLD analysis project Ga0306864, IMG submission 190448) | Saline lake microbial communities from Rauer Islands, Antarctica - Metagenome Torckler E5 #430 (v2) (version 2) | ecosystem: Environmental > Aquatic > Non-marine Saline and Alkaline >...
TACTATTGCATCCAATGCAAGTAACGTCAGTTCTGGTGTTCAAGACGGAGCGCTAAAGTTTGGTGAAGGTGTGCAAGGGACACTATCAGGTCGTGGTATTTTCTCGAGTTGTTGTGATCCTGAAAATGAAGCAGCAAGGCATGAAAGATTTGAAGAATTCAGATCTACTATTGCATCCAATACAAGTAACATCAGTTCTGGTGTTCAAGATGGAGCGCTAAAGTTTGGTGATGGTGTGCAAGGGACACTATCAGGTCTTGGTAAGTCGTTGAAGCATTTGGGAGATTCCATTTCCGATCCTGAAATGTTCAACAATCTTGAGAAACGGAATGTTGGAGGCTTTTGGTTAGATGTTAGTGACGATGTGAACAAGGATAAAATTGATCTAAATGAACAAGAAATCGATGTTGCTGATGTTCTCCAGCAAAGTATCTCTGCTGGGGACCCATTGGAAGAAGTGCCCGAAGTAAACGAGGAAGACCTTAGCCAAGGAGGCAACTCGTTCAATATGGATGGATTGAGCGAAGATGAGAAGGAGGGCGAAAAGGAGGATCGGCTTCATAATGACGAGGCTGACGAAAACAAACTAAATGTGGATGATGGACACGACAATAACGAATCTCGGGTAATTGGTGAAGACTTCCTTGATCTTCTTGACGGCCCTCTGTCACCATCGAAGAAATCAAGTGAAGACATGATTGATCTTCTCAACGATCCCCAATCCGACGACGACGGCGATGACTTGAGGGACGGACACGGGATTACATTTGCTGCCTAAGTAGAGCAGCAACTAACTACAGTGGGGGATCGTTAATCGTTAGTTCGTAAAGTCGACAGCTGATTAAAGATATAAATGAGATCATGTTTAAATATTTGGCAAATAGTTGCTGATACTAGCTAACTAAAGTAACAAAATTGGAATATGTGAACAAGACACAAACCAAAGTCCTTTCTTTATATTGTCAGTTTGAGGTCTTTCTCATCTTCACATTTTCCTATTTTGTAGAACTTCTGTACCTGTTCAGCCTAACCTACCAACACTTAAGAAAATTACCGTGGAGCTTCTTGTTCTTCTTTTTCCAGCTGTAGTTGGAATGGTGGCGGTGATTTGATGATTGCCTTTCTATTATCAACCTTTTTTGTCATTGAGTTTTAATACCGTCGCGCTCAGCCGCGAAAAGAGTTTCTAAATACTATTTATTTACGTCATGACGCTTGACGCTGCTAGCTGCTACTTCAAATGTCAACTATCAACATTGTGCGCAGTAACAAGTGCGAAGTATCGCATCAGCACAGATCAGCACAGATTAGCACCATCATCATAGCACGACATTCTATGCTCAACAATCAATGTTCAATGTGGTCTGTCAGCACGGCATACTTTTTCATCTTCGCAATTATTAGCAATATTTCCCTTTGTCAAACATTCAACTTTGCTCCTCGGGGTATTTCAAATGTTAACACCTACCTGCAAAGCCAAAATCAACCTTCAAACGACAAGGAGAAGAAGAAAGGTCCACGAGTAACACCAAGGAGGGAGAGACCAAGAATTTCAGTTCTTCAGTATCACGACGATTGGGTCTGTGTGAACAAACCTGCGGGTCTTACTATCCATCGAGGCGAAAGGACATCTAGACGCCAGTTATTACTGTCGACGCTCCTCAAGAGACAGCTTGCCCGCAAAGTTTTTCCCGTCCATAGACTCGACCATCGTACATCGGGAGCTATTTTGTTTGCCTTTGACTCTGAAACTTGTGGATTATTACACAAGGCACTAACATACGATGCAGGAACAAATAATCCAAGCGCGGAAGAGGAAACTGCTTTGACCAGTGAAAAGAATTATATTGCACTTTTACGTGGAGACTGGAAACGGAAATTTGGAGAAGATGAGGTAGTCATTGTGGATAAACCTTTGAACGTGACAGGGGAAATCAAAGAAGCTATGACAGAGTTTCGTCTTCTTGCTTCAAGCCCTGGCGAAGAGGATTCGGGGCCTTACTCTCCTGCAGCTTGCTCATTAGTTCTATGCACGCCAAAAACAGGTAGAACACATCAGATTAGAAGACATGCTTATTCCATCGGATTCCCAATAATTGGAGACACCCAGCATGGTGATTCGAAAATTAATAGATGGTGGAGAGAGAATAGACAGTTAAATCGACTATTTCTGCATTGCCTTTCTCTTTCTCTTCCGCCCCTTTCGACATTTAATGACTCTAGAAACAAGGAGAACATAGAGTGCACAGCTCCTCTTCTTCCCGAGCTAGTCGCAGTTCTAGAACGAAAAGATATGGAAGATTTGTGGAAGATTGCCAGAGAGAAGGATCCAAGATTGACCCTAGAACAATATGATGAACGAGGGGGGACTTATGGAAGGAACTTTAGAAAGGAGATTTCTAGTACGGTAGAGTAGTGACCTAAAACGTGCACAGAATAAGTTCAAAGTGGTAAATATTCACCAATCCGTGTCTTCGACTCCATTATTGCTGCACTTTTTATCTTTGACTGGATTTGAGAAGGAAATAAAGAGAAGCAGAGAGATAGTGACCCGACGCAGAGAGATAGTGACCCGACGAGGATCCTAATAATGAAAATTAAAAAATGACGTGATTTCTTAAACTCCCTATTACATATTATAACATTACATAGATATGAGATTGATTCAGACTGATCCTCAAAATTGGGCTTGTCAGCACAATTAGAGGATAATCTACGATTTGTTTTTATGAATTTAAAGTCCAGCAGGGAACGGAACCTTTCTTCTAGGTACATCCTCCTGTTATTCGAGCATTTCCGACACTTTCTTTATTGAGGCGTCATCGGTCATCGTGTGTAAATAATGCGCTGCGACTTAAAAATTTCAGTGGTACAGTAGGAGTTATAAACTCAGTGCGACCTAGCATTTTCATTCTCAGAGATAGAATTTAATTTTAGTGGTTCAAAGTGGTATTGACCAATTCGTTTCTTCGTCTATCTTCACTTTTTATCTTTGACTGGATTTGAGAAGGAAAATTCTAGAGAGAGAGAGACCTGACGAGCATACTATTTACATACGATATACATAATGACGAAAATTGTAGAATGACTTGTTTATTTCAACTCCCTATTACAAGGCTGGTTCTCAAGTTTGGACCATGAGTCTGTTTCCTCCGTTATTCGCTCTGAAATTCGCTCCAAAATCTCTTGACAGAACGGGCCTTACGATAGAGGCAACACTCCAATCTGTTTTTATGACTTTAGCATCCAGCACGCGCGCGGGGAAACAAAATAAAGAAGCAAGTTCAAAGTGGTGGTGCCCTCAGGAATGACCGAAAATAGACGTCCACAGATTACAAGTAGTGAATAATATGTAACTGGGATTGCTTTAAAGCTAAACTACTGTAGCTGTAATGCTTTTGCTTTAACTCCAACTTCAGGCTGTGAGGCCACATACTTGAAGGAGCGAATGCATTTCTACTTTTTTCAGAAATGCGGACAAAATTTCCATAAACAGAACATCTTGAATAGGCTATTACACAAAATTACACACATTCAGTTCTGTTCAGTTCCACCTTTTTACTTCACCTTCGCAATTTGCGACAGAGCCATAGTCTCAAATCAAAAACCACAAAGCAGATCTACAAAAACCAAGACCAAGACCAGAAGCCCAGGATCAAGGCAGCTATGCATCTCAATACGTTTGCGCAGCTATTGTCTTCGGCCATGTCGAACGGCGAAGAACAGACTCTTTCTGCTGGTTCTGAACGTCTAAAGCTATCGCATCTCTTCAGTAGTGAGGTCGCGGCTCAAATGTTGAACAGATGGAATAACCATAATGCAAGTCCGTGTTCAGTTCCCTGCTTTCAGCTGAAAGGTCACTTGTCAGGAAGCGATCGATCCAAAAAGAGTAGCATACCATTAATCGACGTTGCAGCGTTAAATCTCAGTACCCCACTATACGCAAGCGCCCGTGATATTGATACCGTTCCATCCCAGCTCTTAGCCAATATCACAGCCAGTTTCAAGCAGTTGCTAACTTCTCGGTTACGTGCTTCCATGATAGCTCTTATAAATCAAACCACAAAGCTAGGTGAATATGAGGAGGCCGACGTACTGCAAAGGCTCCTGTTCTCTAAAAAGGCCATCGATATCGTCACTGTCGTTACTTCCTTCACTGTAATCAACGATACGTCTGGAGTGACTGGACGCATAACGAAGCCTATTTTTCTTGACGCAATAATTGATGTCAGTATGCTCGGGAAAATGCACACACGTACCTTTCAAGTTCCTGGATCAATAACTGCTGTTATCAACCCCACTGAATTTCTCCTTGATGAGGCTCATGTTACCTTTGATACTGTGGAATTTTTAAAAAAAATGATTGTAGAAGCAAGACTTCTCATAAAATTGACCTTGCAGAGGGCCGCGAAGATCACTGCCACTTACTCTAGCATGAATCACAAAAAATCGCATGTTGATTTGAAGGAAGATCAAAGATACGAAGGTGACCATCTTCACGCTCAACCAGCAGTACCTCCATCTTCAACAGAACAATACTTATCTTCCTATCCGCAACACCTTCGTGAAACTGTCAGACAATTTCTCCCCGCAGAAGATACCGTCATTGAAGCCAACATCGAAGGTTTTCCTCCCCAACTTGCTAGAACGTTGAAACTATTGGCAAATGGTGGAGGAGAGGGCGAGAAAAATCTCCCTGTGGACGATAATGAGTTCGTTAACAACTCAGGCCTCTCAACATACGTTGACAACGGCAACATTGGCGTAGGAGCTTTCTCTGACTGGACGAACAACGAGGCTTCTTCCGATGGAACCAATTTGTCATTCTCATCAATGCATAGTTTCAGTAACCCCAGGCCACTAAAGAAAAGAAAAAGGCAAGTCAGCTTTACTGTTCCAATGCATTGATCAGTAAAATGGAGTATGCATTTCTTACCATTATGAATTATTATATGAGGTCCTGTTACTAGCTATCTAGAGATAATGTGAGCTACTTCCGATATTGTCTGCTTCTCAATTATAGCAGTAACGACGAGCAAATAAGAAGGTTGCATAATTAATTGTTACTATATTAATATATACCTGTCTTGTGCCGTACAATGTATTCTGTTGCAGCATCAGGTTCTTCATAGTAGCTACATGTACTTGCCGTGCCCTTTCCAATAGTAGACGTAGTTGAGCTCTGATGGATTACTAATAGAAGTAGATACTTTAGGTTACTCAATTGCTTGCTTTCTCTCAGCTGCCATAAATTCCTTTACATATGTCTTCTTGCGCCCTCCGTCTTCGACCATGCGATCAATCCGATCAGCAACATCTAAATTATTAGAAGGCATGTCGTTGGCGATCATATCTACACTACTAGAATCTTCACCACTCATTCCATGGTCATTATCGTAATATTCCGAATCATCGCTTTCGTAATCCGAGTTCTTCTTGTTCTTCTTGTTAAGAAATCCGAGGACTGCATGATCTTTGTCAACAATACTGTCGTCGTCAAATCCAAGAAGTTTCTCTACCTTGACCGTGCGAATGCGTTTTGGATCTGCGTCAATAATTTCAAAATTCCAGCCTCTAGTAACGACAAAATCTCCATTCTTTGGAATCTCACCTGCACACATGCATAGGAAACCACTAAGAGTACCAAACTCTTTGAGAGTAACTTCTTCATCGAGGTTGAGATCAAGAATCACGTCACAATCTTCCAAATCAGCATCTCCGCGTACGATAAATGAACCATCTTCTTGCATAGTAATAGAATCTTCAGAAAACTCAAAATCACCTTCGTCATCTTCATCATAAATCTCCCCCACTACTTCCTCAACAATATCCTCAAGAGACACCAAACCTTCTGTTCCTCCGTATTCATCAACGACAATGGCCATATGAATTCTACGCTTTCTCATTTCTTGAAGTACAGACCAACCATTGGCAGTATCAGGAACAAAATAGCACTCATCAATTAAATTTGCATCTTCGATTGCTGTTTCCATACGCGAAGCCATCTGAGCACCAGTAAATGCCCTGACATAACCCGTTTGAGACTTTCCATTCAGCGATTTTAGCGAGTAAGAAGCAACTAGATCATCTTCCTCCCTTTCAGTTATTTCCTTTTTAGTTGAGCTGGTTCCACTGGATTCGTCAACCAAGACTCCCTTCACAAAAAAATCCAAAACAGACTTGGCTAGAACAATTCCTACAATGTTATCGATTTCTCCATCATATACTGGAATTCGACTGTATCCACTTTCTCTGACTGTAGACAAAACGCTTGCAACGCTCATTTCTTTTGGTACAGCCAAAATATCTGAAAGGATCGCAAAAGCAATGCAATTAGAATACGCTTTCAATCATAAAATATCAATCAACGATCACGCTCAACTATGTATCTGGATCATGATAAAACTCACCCACACGAGGTCTCATAATTTCCTTAACTCTCTGCCTCTGCAAGTTCAAGACACCCTTGATCATCTCTCCCTCGCTGTGGTCAATCGTTCCACTATCCCTCGCCCCCATGACAATCAATCTCAATTCTGAATCTGACACACCAGCATCACCACCCATTCCTTTGAAGCCCAAGATGTATAATACCTGCTTCGACAACCATGAAAGTGCGATTCCAAGCGGACTGACCAATATGGAGATGATATTGATGGGTGGCACCATGACTCTTGCTACCTTTTCTGCATTCGTGACACCAATGGATTTGGGCAAAAGTTCGACGAAGAAAAGAGTGCTTGCCGTTAGCACGATGGCACCCCATGTTTCACCTCTGGCGCCAAATACTGATGCTGCAACGTGGGTGAAGATGGTAGTTGCTGCGAATAAAAAGTTACAAAGCTGTGAGAAGAGTGTATTGTATCATGAAATCCATTGATACGCAAGATAGAGTGACATCTATTCCTTCCAACAGAAATACACGAAAAATAGTAATGAACATTCTCCCAACATGTGAATACAAATCAGACTCACCGTAGATACTAAAGGTAGTACTAGTCACAAGAATAGCAGTCAAGACCCTGGTAATATCTTCATTGAGAATCTTAAACACACCCCTCTCCTTCCCCTGTTTCTGTTCCTCCTCTGCAAATTCTCGTACTTTCCAGGGGTACAATGTGGTGATAGCAATTTCTGCCGCGTGCAATAATGCCAATACAGTAAACAGAAACAAGAAAAGTGACACAGAGGTAATGATCTCTTCCCTTTTCATGGGTGCCACAGGACCTTTGGGTGATACTCCTCCTCCCATAGCGAATGCGGATAGTGGTGATTTCACGAGTGCTGTAAAGAGTAGAAGGATAGGGAAAAGTTTTTTGCGCAGAGGGAGGGATGTTCTCATGGATGTGGACGATGCAGTCTTGTTCCGTTTACTTTTAATTTTGTTCCATAACCTTTTGCGGATGGAAGGTCCATCGTTTCTTTTGGAAGCATCATAGTTGCGAGATGAATTTCTTCTCAACTACATTCGGTTGATAAAGAGGATTAGAACAGTGCACGAGCTTGAATCAGATTGCACACACAGTGTAGTAGTAGTAGTAGTAGTAGTAGTAGTACCTACAACCTGTAGGACACCATAGACATATCAAAAGAACTTACTCTGGAGGGGAAGGGCCTCGATAATGAAATCATGTCCAGCCTCTGTTTGTTACCGCTACCATTACGTTGTTGTCCATGTCTTCCATACGTCAAGGGCATTGACTGGCGGAAGGAAGATTGCAATGAGTTTGTGGTGGAAGGAACATAAAATCCATGGACAACCTTGTAATTGCAAAGAGCAAATGATGCGAGGACTGTCACAACACTATTCCTTGACACCATCTTCGTCTTGTTATATAATATTAATGATTAAAGATTGATGAGTTATGGATCTGGTGTAAGTAGCTATGCAGGAAGGAGGTCCTTTTTATCTTGTTTCGATGACTTCTTTCTTGATTGGTATTCAGTATCTGAGGTATTTGGTATTTTTTGTGGCGTCCGAAAATATATTTCAATCTATTTCAATTGATGAAACGTTATCCCCATCATTGATAAAGGGAGAGGATGAATGATCGATCGATCGTCACTTCTTCCTTCTTCTTTCTTGTGTTGGATGCTGTTGGATGACAGTCAAATTCCAAATTCCCTCATTTTGTCGCCAAAAATTACCTGGCGCACAAAACGCGTATGTATGTATTCTCAGTGGATAGTCACTATCTATTATTCGGTATTCATCTCTTTTCTCTCTGCTGCTGTTGTCCATCCATTGTCCATAATCCATCGTTCATTGCAACAGATGCAACCGAAATGATTGTCGATCCTCAGCACTAGACATTAGATTAACCAAAGCAAGATTCAAACTGAGAACAGGTCCAAATTCAACAAATATCAGGGAAGGATGAATGTGAATTACCTTCTCCTCCGGAAGATGGGACAGAAAAGCTCCCACCGATGCTACAATTCTGCCAACAAGAACAAGATCTATAATTATTATTGCACTTCAAGCTTATTGCCGAGATCAAAAATAACCTCTTCTCTATTAAATCACTGCCCACATCGATATACATTCAAAAGAAGGCACGTGAATACTAGTACTGCATTACTGCAATATGCCAGAACTATGGAACCCATCATGAGTACGAATACTCCAACCTTACAGCTATCCACGATTGCTTCTACCAGCATCCAGTCAAAGTTCAGATTACATCGGCACCAATCAATGCATTCATCCAGCAGTCAAAATTCAAACATTCACAAGTCCAACCATGATCATGATCGACCAGTCGAAGCATTCTCCACTGAAGCAACCGATAATAATGATGCGAATGACAAGCTTGTGATTGCGTCAAATGAGGTAGGCATAGAACCCATGAATCATCGCTTGCTCTTTCAATATCTTCAACTCCATGAATTCACAAATGATGAAATAAATGCAGCATTTGATAAAATATACGCTGTCGGCAATGATACTGAAGATGACAATGCAAAGGAAGGATCGGCTTCCTCTTCAGATGTTCCCGCATTAGTTCATTCCATTTCAGAACAACAAATGAAGACCTTTCTTCTAGGGCGGATAAAAGAAATTGATGATCTGCAAGAAAAACCTTGTAGTAGCGAACCAAAATCAAACGATGATGGTGATCTAGATCCAGATCCAACATACAATACATACAAGGAAAAGCAAATGGATGCATTGGCACAACTCGAATCCAAAAAAGCTATTAAATTACTTTTGAATGGTGATTGCTCATCTAACGCCAACACCCTCAATGGTCATGGTCATGTTGACAAACAGGTTTTTCAAACACGATTAACAGCATTAGCAACAGAATTGGATATGTCAAGGTCAATTCCGATTTCAGCATCCATGCTACTTGTGGGATCATCAGTTGGTATTATAATTCCTATCATGCCATATGTCGTATCTAACTTAGGGCTCACAACTGGGGAATTTGGAATGGTCGTCAGTAGCTTTGCCTTTGCCAAGTTATTTGCCAATCTTCCCGCTGCGGTACTGGTGGAGAAACATGGGAGAAAACCATATCTCGTTTATAGTCTGGTGATCATAGGTTTTGGCGTGGGAGGAATTGGACTGGCTACTCAATTTGAACATCTCATTTTATGCAGAACATTAACCGGTATTGGTGTTTCTTTTTTGAGTACTGCCGCAACTTTGTCAATTGCAGATTCATCGACACCTCTGAATAGGGCGCGGACGATGGCTCCCATGATGAGTTCTTTTGCAGCAGGGACAGCCCTGGGTCCTGCTGTGGGAGGGATTTTAGCGGATAAGATTGGTATCCCTCAAACGTTTTACTTGGTCGGAGGGAGTTATTTGGCCTTGATGGCTGTGAATCAGTTGTTTCTGAGTGAAACAAAAATGATACCCGAAAAGGATAGAGTTTTTCCTTGGCATGAAAGTCAAGTAGGACGGAAGAGAAGACGGATACGATCTCGTAGAGAAAAGGATGAGGGTGTTTTGAATTCGATACAAGTAGCAGTATCACAATGGCGGCCATTGCTAGCAAACAATAAAGTTCGAAATGTTGTCATGATGAATGGATTTTACTGGGTCGCATTGAGTGGCGCCCAAATGACACTACTTCCCTTGATTTTGACAGATACAAATGGACTGGCCATGTCACCAACAAGCGTGGGTGAAATTTACATGGGTATGAGTCTCGTGCAAGTTTTCGGGAATCCAACAGTAGCCAAGTACATCGATAAAATTGGAAAAGTACCAGGCATTGTTACTGGATGCTCACTGCTCTCAGCATCCATGTTCACCTTACCGTTTTGCACGGAGATAGAGCAGGTAGCTGCAACACTTGGCGTATGGGCACTTGGATCTACGATGCTTTCCACAGCCCCAACAGCCTACATCAGCGACCATGTTCGAGATGATCAGAGAGCGCAAGCAATTGCACTATTACGGACTGCGGGTGACATTGGACTTTTGGTCGGGGCGTCATCTACTGGAGCTGTAGCAGATGTTTTTGATATGGATGTAGCTGTACATTCTAGTGCATCATTACTCCTTCTTGCAACTACTTGGTTCAGCATCCGGAGGTGGTTGGATTGGCAGCAATCAAAGCGGTTGCAATAATAAATCCTACTTAATTCTGGAGAATCTATTGACTAAACGCGATCTTATATATCTTATTAGCCTCATGGTTGAGTTGTGTGGTGTATTAGCCAAGAGGAGATTGCTGTAAAAAATAAGTTTGTGAAGAGCGGTATGTATGATTGTTTACATTCCAGAGCAGCTGCGCAAGATGGGCCTTTTCTTTCTTTTCTTGCACTGTGACTGAACTATCAACTTTCTTTCTTTTCCGCAGTATTCCGCAATACTGCCTTGTCCAGCAGCGACAACCTTGACACGTCTAGGGGCACTGGCGACAGGGGAGGGAACGGATTTTTGTCCTTTCACGGCTGCACTGGACGATCTTCTCTGGTGTCCACAATACTCTGGAACGCTGTCTTGTTCAGCAGAGACAAACTGGACACGTCTGGGTGCACTATTAGCAAGGGGGGCAAAAGCCTTTCCTCCTGTTATAGGTGCTCTGGATAATGCAGATCCATTAGCACGCGGAATGGTACCAGTTTGATAGCTCATCGTGCTGCGCAGTTCGGGCACAGATTCTTCAAGAATAATGAATTCGTCTTCCATGTTAATCTTACCAGACAGAAACTTGCTCGATGCGGCTTCTAGTACGTAATCGTTATTGTCTTTGTCAACCTCTAGGCTATGAAGCCAATCAAAGACTTCGCGCTCTTTCTCTGGTGACATGTAGCGAGAGGACTGATGGCTTGGTGTGCGGGCAGAGTGCTGCTTCTGTTTGTTGTTATCAAATGGAGCAGCACTGTTGATAAGCGTTTGTGGTGCAAGAGCTTTGGCCACGGAAAGGTTTGGGAAGCAGCCCCACTGACGGGCATCGTAAGAAAGGGTTTCAGTGATTACAGAGCTGTCTTCCATGAGAGAATCAATATCGTCAGCGGAAATTGTGGTTAAACTACCAATAGTGCTGCTATCCAATTCTGTAGCAAGATGAATGGAGGGAATAGAAATATCAGTATGGCCAGAATTGTGATGCTCTGAAGTTTCCTGTCCACCTTGTTGAGAGTTCGTGGAATTGTGAAAGATGGAATTAGCGTCGTTACGGACAATCCCAAACGAGCCTAATCTAACATCTCTGGCTGGTTGATAGGGCACCATATTCTCAGGACCTCTTGCAGTCGAGGATTGACGATTAAGCTGTACACTTGGGACAGGGGAATCACGCCTATACTCAGTAAAAGGGGCAGATAGTTCATCTGAATCAGAAGATAGCTGTTGTAGCCAATTAGATGTGTTACCTAGCTGAAACTGGATTCTTTCATCCTGCTGATCCGCGGCGTCATCTTGCCTCGGACGAATCACTTGATTTCTCCAGTTCTTCAATGAATGCGCATCTGGAACCGAGATCTCGTCCAGCCTGCCATTTCTAGAGGCTACATTATTGGACCTGGTAGAAGCATCTAGGATTCCTGTGTTACTTGTTACAGGAGTAAGGTTTGCAGCTGCAAATCTATGTTGGGCCTTAGGTGTTTCCGTCCTTGCGAAATCTGCACCAACCACACAATTGGGCGAAGGTTTGTTGATCTTTTGCCCGCTTGCTTTCGGTGAAGTATCTATGGCGGATGGACTCGAATGCGTTCTGAAAAATGTATGGGCGGATGGTGGCTTTGGACTGACGTAACTATTGTTGGAAGAAGGGAGTTCTTGCCGCATCGGAGTAATATTCTGCTCATCCGTTTCAAGATCAGATATCGAGTGACGAGGACGAAAGGCTGCATTTGTAACTGGAACTGTCCGGTTCCTGGGAAATCGAGTGGGAGATAAGTTCATTCTTGATATCTGAGCTTCGATACTGTCGAATGGGGATTCTATGCCTCTCAGTGATGCTGGCATTTTGTATGCGTTCCAACTAGGAGCTTGGGATAATTTCGTTCGTGGGAGGTTGTTTTTGGTGAGTGGTAGTGGCAGGTGACTGGAAAATGTCACTGTCGAAGGTGAGTATTCGAAATGGAGTAGTGGTTCTTGTTACAGCATTGTAACGTCTTCATTGAGATACAAGAGGTGCACAATGTTTTACAAGAGCGGAAAGACTGTTAGATTCTGAATGAATTTAATGCACATCACCGAGATATTTAGCTCCCTTTGAATATTTTGGGGCTAGTTTAGTCAATCTTGTTTGAACACAGAAAACCACTCAAAATTTCAATGCAATTGAAAATTTTCCATAGTAATTTTCTAATTTAGTAAACATGGATCTGCGAGATATGCCCCTACAGCCGATCCAATTAGGTGATCACGTATTATGTATGTTGCCCA
>Ga0306864_1000898_pt1 | contig 12834 bp, 5 predicted proteins | sample AntRauTorckE5430_FD_190448 | JGI IMG/M metagenome (GOLD analysis project Ga0306864, IMG submission 190448) | Saline lake microbial communities from Rauer Islands, Antarctica - Metagenome Torckler E5 #430 (v2) (version 2) | ecosystem: Environmental > Aquatic > Non-marine Saline and Alkaline >...
TGACGATAATACCGAGGTGTGCCGCCGAATGAGTGTCCATCGGGTATGGGAGCATATTGTATATCGGCCAATACTCCAATCCTGAGGATGGGTTTGGAAGAAGATTCTGTCATGATGGAAATTGCCCAAGACCTCACAATGAGTAATGGCACAATCTGAAGGAAGATAAGCTGCATTGGTGGGAATTCAGTCTAAATTCTGGGTAAGTGTGTCCTTCTTCTCGCACTTGTATGAGTGTTAGCTGTTAGCCTGCTATCTATTATCTATTATGTACGAATCAGTTTGCTTTTGTTCTTTTCGACTTTCGTCGTCATTCACATTTTCAATTTCTCACGTCTCTACTCAACGCGGTTTATCATGTGTAACTACCCGATATGGATACTGAAACGGACGGGACAGGAATACAAATTTGGCAAAGTACTGCGCACGAAGCAGTTTGAGGGATTCAAAAATGAGTCGTGCAGATTTTATGTCTGTTGAAATCCGAAGGCTTAACCTCTCCGACTGCTGCACTTTGAACTTGCGCGGTGCGACCTTCTTGAAAGCGAAGTGATCTGTTACGTCGTGCGCAGCGAGCAGGAGGACCAGTCTTGTTGTCAATTGTCAATGAAATCACAAAAAGTTTTAGATACAAGTGCACTTTCTGCTTCCTTCATTCGATCGCTACACAATAATCAAGAACTAAAACACTGCAACACGTTGTCCTCTCGGCAATTGAAAGCAACATACAGAAAAAACAAACGCAAGCAATCGTATCTGAGGAAGTATAAAAGAGAACATTGGAAACTATTCAACTTTACGAACTACAAACAGGAAGAAATTATGATGTGTACAAGAGCCGGATTCGGAATTCCGTCCATTGCATTCCTCCTTCTCTCGACAATCGCATCCATCAGCGTTACATGTGTATCCGCAAAATCAGTTCCTGAGATACTTGACACTTTCTATTCCGCTACGAATGGCCACTCGTGGGCTAACAATGACGGATGGTTCGACGATTATACCTATGACTATTGTAACTGGCACGGTGTCACATGCTACAATGTTGATACATACAACGAACTTCACAACCAGATTGAAACCATCGATCTGAGCAAGAATAAGCTCGAGGGTACCATCCCAAGAGACATATTTCACGTCCCCTATTTATCCAACCTTGTACTTAGAGAGAACCCCGATCTCGTCATCAGTTTCAAGGACACAAGTGAAGCCACGATGCTGAACAAACTCGTTATTTCCAACACCATAATTGAAACATTTGAACATCTTCATGGACCGCAATTGAGAGAATTGCATATCACTGAGTGTAATCTCAACATGCCTTTTCCCATCGAAATTACTGGATTGACGAAGTTGAATGCGCTATATGCAAATTATAACTACTTTTATGGTTTCTTACCTCCGGAAATTGGGGACCTTGGGAATTTGGTCGAATTGTTTCTCTTTGGTAATACGTTGGAAGGACCCATTCCTGAATCCATTGGGAACCTTGTGGACCTAGAGGTCTTAGCTTTGAGTGAAAATCAGTTTCAAGGATCTGTTCCTTCTAGTGCCATTGATAATTTGAGCAAACTTAGGATCCTTGCTTTAGGAGAAAATCAATTTGATGGTGAAATCCCTAGCTTGGCCGGACTTGATAGTATTCGTGAGGTATACCTATACGATAACCTTTTCAGTGGACAAATCCCTGAAAATTTCTTGTGGAATGCACCCAAGGATCAAACAATGGTTGTGGATCTATCCAACAACCGCCTCTCTGGTATTTTCGGTGCAAGGAGAATGGAGGAGTTTTATAAGATGCATTTGGACATTAGCCAAAATGAGTTTACAAGTATCGATGCAGACTTGTGTGCAAAGGATAAATGGATGAGTGGAGCAGTTGCTACTTATAAATGTGACGCAATTTCTTGTCCTGTGGGAAGTTGGGCACCAGAAGGTCGTTCCACGGAATCTCGCGAGTGTGAGAAAGGCTGTTTGAGTGCTACTTTCATGGGCGCCAATAATTGCGATGGTGATAAGAAGAGGGTGCTCTTTGAGCTTTATGATGCATTGAGCGGCGACTATTGGATTACTAATAACTGGGATGAAGCTACAAGTGAGTGCGAATGGACAGGTATCACCTGTAGCGACGACGCTGAGAAAAAGATCATCAAGATTGACTTGAGTGGTATGAAGATGATTGGAACTGTTCCGTCTTCAGTGTTTTCTATCGACGGGCTCGAGCACCTTGATTTGAGTAAGAATTTTATCAAATTCAATTTTGATGGCATTCGTGAAGCAGTGGACCTCAGATATTTGGATGTTTCCAGCACCAGTCTTGACACTTTGAGCGACTTCGAGCAACTCCTCGAAACATCTATTGAAGAACTGGATTTATCTTCCAACAATGTCTTTTCTGAAATTCCCGACAGCCTGTACAATCTTTCAAATCTCAGAATTCTCAAGGTAAGCATATTTCAGAAATTTATTCTTTGGATCGATCATATTTGTCTGGCTTGCAAATGATCGAACTCATCCCTTCTTCACATTGTAACTACAGATCGCACATAACAAGTTCCATGGTAGTGTTTCGTCACACATCAAATACCTTACGAATCTTGAATACTTGTATGCATATGGAAACAAATTGACTGGCGAGCTGCCTGTAGAGTTTGATGCTTTGAGCGCTACTCTCAGAGTCGTCGACCTTGGTGAGAATGACTTTATTGGGAGCATTCCAGATGCATTCAGCAATATGCCTCTTTTGATATCAATTTCTATCCGTCAAAAGACGAATACTTTAGGAGGACTGACTGGTCAAGTTCCCGATTTTGTTGGTTCTCCTAAGCTTCAGAATGTTAATTTAGCTGGCAACTCCTTGACCGGAAATCTTCCATCCACCCTCATGGAGAATTCAGAACTTTTTGGTACTGACATCTTTATTGATCTTAGCAGTAACAAAATCAGTGGACAGATTCCTTCGTCATGGGACATGTTCGGATTTTTAAATATTGATCTATCCAATAATATGATTGACCACATTCATAGCAGTTTGTGTACAATGCAAGGATGGCAGGGTGGGAATCTTGGAGCCGTTGACGGTTGTGACGCAATTCTCTGTGACACAGGTTACTTCAATGCGAAAGGACGTGCAACTCCAACCAATTTGTGTGTACCGTGCCCAAACGCGCAATTCTTTGGAACGACAAAATGCGACGAGCTTGGTTCTAACGAAGTGTGGTGGATTTTAGAGACATTCCACACAAGTGCAAATGGCGAGGCATGGACTGGTGTCAATGGTTGGCTACAATCTGCTGATCCTTGCGATGGAACTTGGGATGGTATTACCTGTGATAACGACAAGATGAACATAGTGGAGATAGACCTATCTTATAGCGGAATGACTGGAACCCCCGATGACATGATCTTCAATCTCCCCCGCCTACAAGTGCTCAATCTATCTTACAACGAAATTAATTTTTCTTTCAGCGGAATCGGAGCTGCTAAGGACTTACGTGTTCTCAGGCTGTCTGAAACGCAGGTTACCTCTCTTGAAGGAGTAGGACAAGCAATCTCTCTGAACGAATTGCACTTGACTGGTAACTATCTTAGTGGCCAGATCCCAGATGAGTTGTTTGATCTAGTAAATTTGAGAGGATTGTTTATGAATTACAACAGCTTCACCGGACGTCTTTCATCCAAGATCGGTCAGATGGTCAATCTTGAGGAGCTCTATTTGATGAGAAATAACCTCAGCGGTCAAATCCCAGCATCCGTCGGAAACTTGAAGAATATGAAAGTCTTCACCATCTCTGAAAACTATTTTGATGGTTCGATTCCTGAGTCTATCAACAACATGGAAAACCTTGAAATCCTTGCCATTGAAGGCCAAGCGTCTACCTTTGACCAAGGTGATTCGAGAAAGTTGGCTCTATCGAATAGAAATCTCCAGCTTTCCCCCGGTCTCTCAGGCAGCTTGCCATCATTTGACAAGTTGAAGAACCTTGAAGGCGTTTATCTTGCTTACAACAGTCTCAGTGGGAGAATTCCTTACAACTTTCTTTCTGGTATTGAGGATAAAACGAAACTAATCACTGTAGAGTTAGAAGGCAACTTTCTTGCTGGTATGGTCCCTGCTTCCTTGACCCAATTCGATAAGTTGGATCTATTTATCAACGATAATAGGTTCAGTGGGATCGAACTTGGGTTGTGCAGAATGGAGAACTGGCTTGAAGGTGACGTTGCAGCATTCGACTGCGATGGTCTGTTGTGCCCAAAGAACTTCTACAGCCAATCTGGAAGAAGCGTTCAAGATCAAATCTGTCAGCCTTGTCCTGAAAACACAGTCGCTCCCTATATGGGAAGCTCCAACTGTGTGTCTGCCGAACAGCAGGCTATTGAGAATGAACGTACGGTGTTGAAAGCAATGTACGATGTCCTAGATGGCATTGGATGGCACTCTCAATCTAACTGGTATGATGATGCAATCAGTTTCTGCGATTGGTATGGAATCACCTGTACTTCTGATGGTAAATCTGTACAAGCCATTCGTCTTGGAGCAAATGGACTGAGAGGCACACTACCTGATGTTGTCTTTGACCTACCAAACCTTATGGAACTTGACCTTTCTGAGAATGAGATTGTGATCCATTTCGACTCTATTGGCGGTGCAACTAAGCTTGAATACATCAACGTCGATGGTACTGGACTCGTATCACTAGGCGGCATTCAAAGCGCGCCTGCATTAAAGTTGCTTCACGCGAGTAAAAACGAGTTCACTTCTTTCCCAATGGAAGTTCTTACATTGACCAACCTCCAACTTCTGTACATGTCATACAATAACTTTGATACTGCCGTCCCCGACCTCTCAGGTCTCACACAGCTATCATTTTTTGCATGCAAAAGATGCGGCTTCCATGGCGCTCTCCCAACATGGTTTGGTAGCTTCAGCAACTTGCAGTACTTGTCTCTCTCTGGAAATAAGCTTACTGGTACCATTCCGAACACACTGTCCAAAATCACGAGTCTTAGCCATCTTGATCTCTCTGATCAGGCACCAAGAGGGGGAGGGCTTACTGGTAACATTCCATCCTTTAGCACTTTGGAGTCTTTAAATGAGTTGTATTTACACAAGAATAAGCTTTCTGGATCTATTTCTGACGAGTTCATGGCTAGCGCCACATCAAGCTATGTTATGGTAGATTTGAGGAGAAATGACATAACTGGAACAGTACCTAGCTCACTTCTTAATCGCTTTAGTGACTTCACTTTCCTTCTGGCGGGAAACAAAATTACACAGATTTCAACTGATATTTGTGATACTCTTCCAGAAACCTGGAATCAAGGTGATCTCAAAGCGTATGGCTGCGAAGGTATTCTTTGCAAAGAAGGATATTACAGTCCAATTGGGAGAGTAGCTGCTGGTTTCGAGTGTACGTTATGTGAAGCCAATGATGATGCTCCCGCTCTCAAATTCTTGGGTAGCACCAAGTGTGGTGTAAACCCTATCGTTACAACTCTTGAGGCATTGTACAATGCACTTTCTGGTCCCGACTGGATCAATAATGATGGATGGACGGACAATGATGCGTACTGCACTTGGTACGGAATTGGATGCGATGCTAACCAGAAAATTGTTAGTATTGACTTAGCTGCGAACAATCTTGTCGGTGAAGTTCCAGCTAATACCTACGACATTTTGTCTTTGACACATCTTATTTTGAAGGAGAACACCATTACAATCGACTTGAATGGCATTGAAAAGATGACTGCTTTGGTAGTGTTGAATCTTTCAAATACCGCTATTACCACTATCAGTGGCATCGGGGCAGCATCTTCTCTTCGAGAACTGCATCTCACCAGCAACGCGTTGACCTCAATCCCCGATGGGCTCTTTGAGCTTTCAAATCTTGAGAGACTTCTACTGAACTATAATAAAGTTGGAGGGACTTTGTCATCCAGGATTGGTCAGCTTACAAACTTGAAAGAACTATATCTATTCAAAAACAAACTGTCCGGGAATCTTCCATCAGAAATTGTCAATCTCAAGAATATTCAGGTTCTCGCTCTTGGTAAGTGTGACATGCAACGCACCAAATTTTTGGCAATGTTTCTTTATTAACAAATTTTAATTTGATTTTTTGCTTTAGGCGAGAACGACTTTTCGGGAGAGATACCTGATGGAATCAGTGATCTGCAGAATGTTCAGGTGATTGCCCTTCAGCATTCGAGCGCCAATGGAGCGGTTGGTGGAATTTCTACAGGCAACTCAATTGCGCGTGGGCTTAGTGGAAAGATCCCTGCGTTTGATAATAATCCAAACCTCAGAGAGATTTACTTGTCGGCGAACAGTCTTACTGGAGGAATTCCGAATTCTTTCTTGCGAGCTGTGATAACTAAAACCGATGACATCACCGTTGATCTAGTTGGAAATATGCTTTCCGAGGCTTTGCCTCAAACTCTTGGTCAATTTTCCAACTTGAATATTTACTTGGCTGGAAATCTCATCTCGGAGATTGACGAATCTTTCTGTGGAAATGCGAATTGGATGAATGGAGAAGTGGATAATGGCGGATGCGATGCCATATTATGTCCCATCGGATTCTACAACGAATTTGGCCGTCAGATAAATGATGAAACTGTATGCAAGTCCTGTCCCTTCACATTTACTGCGCCTTACCTTGGAAGCACCTCATGCACTCCTGATTCTACAGAGTATAACGAAAGAGAGATTTTGACCAAGCTCTACCGCGCCACGAGTGGATCAAACTGGTACGATGCTGACAATTGGCTAGAAGATAAAGTTTCGATTTGCGATTGGCATGGTATTTACTGCGAAGCCCAGGATTCACAAGGAGGAACCAGAATGGTAACTGAGATTCATCTTCCCTCCAACAAGCTTGAAGGAATTGTTCCTCCTCAGATTTTCAACTTGATTTTCCTCACGATGTTCAATGTGCGTGATAACAAAGTTGACGTTGAATTGTATGCAATGAGGGAGAGCCCGGCACTGCAAGAGTTATACCTCGATTATACAAGGCTTTCATCACTCAAGGGGATCGGCCGAGCGACCAAATTGAGAACGCTTCACGTCCAGGAGAATAATTTAAGAGGAGAAATCATTCCTAGCGAACTCTATACATTAGGAGAACTCAAGCATTTGTACATCTCTGATGCAAATCTCTCTGGCCCACTATCATCCAAGCTCGGCAACTTGTCAAAATTGCAAGAATTTTACTGCCATGGGAACGACCTCACCGGTGAAATTCCTGAGACAGTTGGCGATTTAACAAATCTTGAAGTCCTTGTGCTGTCTGAGAACCTGTTTGTGGGACCTTTACCAGGATCCATTTCAAATCTGTTGAAACTTGAGTCTCTTTTCGTCAACAACTTCACTCGCAGGAGCGCCGGTCTTTCTGGTCCTCTTCCCACTTTTGCAGGCATGCCATATTTGAGACAACTCTATTTGAATGAAAATAGTTTCACTGGACCTATCCCAGAGTCTTTCTTGAGTAATGAAGCTTTGCTTTCCACCAATAGCATCAGCCCTGAAGCCGTGGCTGCTTTGGAACGGAGAAAGCGTAAAGTCAATGTCGGATTGAAAGGAAATCGCATTGAAGGTAGCATTCCGAAGTCTTTAACAAAATTCCAAAGGTTGAATATTGATCTGTCAGACAACTTGATTACTAGTATCGATGACGAGATTTGCAAAATGGATAGCTGGATGGGTAACGATGTTGGCACATATGGTTGTAAATCAGTCTTGTGCCCTGCAGGATATTTCAATAGATATGGACGCCAGACAAACCCTCTAACACCTTGTGAAAAGTGTGAGGGTGCAGAGCAATCAGAGTTCCTTGGGGCAACCAAGTGCCTCTCAGAGATAAAGCAAAGAGAAAAAGAGATTCTTGAGCTATTCTACAATAAATGTGGTGGGGGTAGATGGAAAAATAAGGATGGCTGGCTTGACGATAGCATTGATATCTGTAACTGGCACGGCATCAGTTGTAGTAATGGTGGGTCTATTGACACGATTGATGTTGGGTCTAACAACGTCATCGGAACGCCTCCAAAGGAGATTTTTGAACTTGAGAATTTGGCATACCTTTGGTTATACTCCAATCCGATCAACTTTAGTTTTGAAGGAATTGGGCAAGCTAAGCGACTTGAGAGTTTACTGTTGGATTCAACTGGTCTTGCATCACTAAAGGGAATTGGTCGAGCCTACCAACTCGTTGACCTAGATGTACGATTCAACAATTTGAAGGGGCCAATTCCTGATGAACTCGCGAACTTGGTAAATTTGGAGACGCTGTCTATATCGGACAATAAGTTGACAGGGGAACCACCCTCTCTCGCCCGAATGCATAGACTTAAGAGTCTTCGCGCTGCGAATAATGATTTGACTGGATTTCTTCCTTCCTTCGAGGCAAATCATCTCTTGAAAACCATCGACCTTTCTGGCAACAGATTTTCTGGAACAATATCTACTTCTTTCTTGGAATCAGTTCGCACAAGCGAAACATTGTATATCGATTTATCAAAAAATAGGATCGAAGGTAAAGTCCCAGGGGAGCTTGCCCGATTTGAGAAAATGACCATTTACTTGAAGGACAACTACATATTTGGCATTGAAAGGGACGTGTGCGATAATAGCTCGTGGAATGACGGTGATGTAGAGGAGTACAGTTGCAATGCAATCCTGTGCCCACCAGGAACATTTGCTCCAGGCAAGGGTCGTCAGTCGATTGGAGGTTCGGAATGTGCGGCATGCAAGAAGGCAAAGTTTTATGGCCAGTCGCAATGCATTGACCTGCAAGACTTTTATTCCAGTGCTTTCAGCAGAGGTGTTGGAGTGGCATTAACGATGATTGTTACTGCGGCATCCTTCTTGCTGATGTAAGATGATGCATTCCTGTTGAAGAAAGTTCAAAACGAACTGTGTATAATATATAAATTAAGAATCCACAACATTATTTATCAAATTACGTGGTTGCTAATAGCCACTGAAAAGAGCAGCTGATTGCCGTCTTTTTTCGTTCGATGATTACTTTCTAGAGAATGACGACATGCTCTGTTTTCATACAAGCGTAACTTGTTGTCATACTCGTAGTTCTGTCAAAATAAGTTTTGGCCTTGAGTCTATTATTGAAGAAAGCACTATGGAGGGGGTCAAACGCCGATTATCATTAATCTGGTTATTAGTTAACCATACTTATCTGCGGTTGGTAGATGCCCCTCAATACCCCCCCCCCCGTTGCAGGCATGCTATAAGCCACATTCACAACCTTGGTTTTGGTCAACTACTTCGAGTGCGTTCAGGGACTGGTATTGGTCACAGGCCATACACTTGCGATCATAAGTACATGTGCGAAATGCACTTTCTGTATTCATGAAAGCTTGCCTGTTGACAGTCCTCAATAGATTTCGCTTGGCATAGTATCAATAGTAAACTTGATAGAATAGGGCCTTAGTTGCCGATTTGCAGAGTGCATGTAACTCTTTTCCAGTAGTTGTGGCAATTTGAAATTGTGAAGGTTTTGACGGCAGCAGTGCATAATTTGGAATGATCTAATTTTCAGAAATGTTAGTCCCATCTGGAAGCGGATTGCTTCCCGTCCACTCATCAAGCAATGAGCAACGAGCGAGAGCAACAACGCACAACGACGATCGAAACACAATCTCTCCTTCATCAGCTATCAATAATTATTTATCAACTATCAATCTGTCCAGAAGCTGCTTAGTACAGGTTCTTTTTGTTGACACCGAGAAACACGAATTGTGAATATGAAAGACGACACCGAAAATGCAGTTGTTACGAGCGATCTTGTAATCAAGAGAAAGCGCCGGCTAAGTAAAAAGGAAAGGAAAGCTCTGAAGAAGCAAAAACCAAACAACGACCTACCAGAAATTGATTTCATGAAAAACTATCAGAAGATCCGAGTACCAGATAAAGCATCAAAGGAAGTTCTAAGCGACAAAGGAGGGAGCGCGAAAATAAACAACGATGACCCTGAAGGTGCAAGCACTGGGAAGTCGCTCGGCAAATGGTTCCCAAGCGCGCTGTTGGTCAAGTGTTCTGTGAATTTTACAAATACCAATGATCTTCTGACAAATGGGACAGTGAAAGACATTGACGAGAGCAAAACAAAAAATCCCAAGTCATCTCTGGTGCTATTTTATCAATATACCGAGAAAACGAAGAAATGGAGTCCTGATAAAGTGAAGATTCTAATGACATATTTATCTACAATTGCCAAGAAAAGAAACATAGGGGGGCGTATAAGAGTTGCACAGGAAGGAGTAAATGCGACATTATCTGCTGTCGACATGCCCACCAAAAATGGGATCAGTGCTTCAGAAGCCCTGAGACATGTGATTCAAGATTTGAAAAACTTCGATCCAGTTTTTGAAGAAACAGACTTCAAATACATCGATGATCTTCCTGCGGACAGACATTTCAAAGAATTACGAGTAATTCCGGTTGAAGAATTGGTATTTTATGGCATTCGTGAGGAAGATGCAGCTTGTGACGAAGGCGGCGTCCATTTAGATGCTATTGAATACCGTAAGTTGATTGAAATGGTGAATGATCTTTGTTTTTGTTGTTGTTGTTGTCTAATATCAATAGTATAATTTGTATTACAGATGAGATGCTCAAGAAGGAAAATGCTGTTGTGATTGATGTTCGAAACCACTACGAGGCAGTCATTGGTAGGTTCGATGGTCAGGTAAAGTCAAATGGCGTGTCTAAGATCAATCCGAAAGAGGGAGATGAAAAGGATGACAAAGAGAAGAACAGGTCTGGTGCTCAATACATAGACCCAAAGTTAAGGAAGTCAACTGATTTTACTCAGTGGCTTGCTAAAGATGAAACTAAAGAAAAGCTGAAGGACAAAACCGTACTTATGTTCTGTACAGGTGGAATTCGATGTGAAAGAGCCAGTAGTCTGTTAAAAAAGGAAATGGGGAGCAAAGTAGGTGGTGTGTATCAGCTCCAGGGAGGAATAGAAAGGTACCTCCAAGCCTTTCCAGACGGCGGTTTCTGGAGAGGTAAAAATTTTGTGTTCGACAAGCGCGAAGCAGTATCTGCTGCGGACAAAGACGGCGATGGAGGGATCATTCGAAAAAAGAAAGGTAAAGATAAAAGCAGCACAAATGAAGATCTTCCTGCGAAATGTTGCGTGTGTGAGACAAAATGGGATAGATACGTTGGAAAGAAGAAATGTTTCACTTGTGGAGTTCCTGTATTGATGTGTGAAAAATGCATGTCCTTGAAACCTGATAAAACAAAAGGATCGGAATTAAAGGTTCGCTGTCCGCTCTGTGTAGAAGAAAATATCACCGTTCCTGCGTCGGAAGTTGAATTCACGGATAATGGAGTTAAGAATAAAAAACAAGATGGGAAAGAAACTACCGTGAACAAAGGAAAAGCTGCAGATAGCGTTCTAAAATGGGGTGGCGGGCATGCCAAAAGTAAAAAGCTACAAAGAAAGGCGCAACGGAGAGTGTGCCAATTTGGATCAGAGTGTGTAAGAAATGACTGCATGTTCAACCATCCTAGCCGTGAAAAGCAAAGTTAATGTGCTAGTTTACTGATATGGAAAAATTATGCGCTGAGATAATAATTAAAATGCATTAGTGCACATCATCTTTTGTATTAAAAACGTCGTTTATGTATAAGTGCATTTATGAGTGAACTTAAAGCTCTTCCGACGCAATGCTTGAGTGCATGAAACTTGTAGGAGCAACCAATCCAATAAACAAGCCACAAAGGACAACGAACATGTCAGCCCTTGCATCTTTGAAGATGGTGAATACCATCACAACTTTGGGGAAGTTAGTCTTGATATAGTTCGCAGCAAAATTCTTCCCCATTGATAAGAAATCTGTTGATGCTAGATCTGGCTTTTCTTTCTTAACATCTGTGCCTCCCTTTACTTCAGCCTGGACCATATCATCTAATTTTGGTATTTCCCCTCCCAAAACGTGCTTTCCGACATATCTAATAATGACAGAGCACAAGAACAACACTGGTGGATTCACAAATAACTTCTTCGGTCCAGCCAAAATTGCGTACAAGATCGAAAGAGGCAAGAGGTAGAAGAGGTAACAAAGCGTTCGGTGAATAGAGACAGCAAATCTGGCAACAGCAAAAAAGATTCCACTCCCATCAGTCAGCTGATCAAAATCGACTCCAAACAATGGATCAATGTTGGCCTCCTTCGTAGTTTCGGATGAGGCCCCAGCAGGCTTTGACTTTGAGTCACCAAATTCATCTTCTTCAGCATATTTACCAGATTTCGCAGCATCCAAGTCTGTCAAAACGCCATGCTTACCAGAAGCGCCCTTAACGAAAATCTTCTTCGCCCCGATTCCATGATCCACATAACTGAGGTTGGCATGGACGTATGGGACCTCCTGTTTGACAATGGCATGATTTTGAATGCCGACATCAAACCCAGCAAAGAAAAGAAAGGTGACTGTGACCAACTGAAAAACGATTGGACCGAGAGCAATAGATTTAGGCTTCGGAATCTTTGGGATCATTGTTTCCAACTCCTTGAGCTCATCTTCGATCGCAGTTTCTTCCTTCTTTTTTCTTTCAGCAGCCTTTTTCCTACGCATCTTCACTACTCCCACATATTGCTTCTTTTCTCCCTCGATCTTTTCATCGCTATTAGTACTCGGTGCTGGATCGAGCGCGGGTACTGGTTCTTCTTCCTTGGTTGATCCCTCAGCACTTCCTCCGTCTTTCGCTGTACTTTCTTCATTGGATGCTTCTGTTGTATCTTCTTCGGCTTTCGCCTCTTCTTTTGCTGCTGCATTTTCAGCTGCCTTCTTGTACCTTCTTCT
>Ga0306864_1000900_pt1 | contig 12822 bp, 10 predicted proteins | sample AntRauTorckE5430_FD_190448 | JGI IMG/M metagenome (GOLD analysis project Ga0306864, IMG submission 190448) | Saline lake microbial communities from Rauer Islands, Antarctica - Metagenome Torckler E5 #430 (v2) (version 2) | ecosystem: Environmental > Aquatic > Non-marine Saline and Alkaline >...
ACAAATGATGTTGGCGAAAGCGAGTGGTGCTATGGGTGCTGGTATGTCTTCAGAGAGTAAATTCCAAGAAATTTCGGGTATTTCGATGAGTTTAGATGTCGAGCCTTTGATAGAAGGTGGCAATAACGATTTTATTCATCAATTGCCAAAACAAGCGAAGCATGACAACTTAATTCTAAAAAGAGGATTGGTTACGAATGGCTCTGACCTTGCTTCGTGGTGTTATAATACGATGTTAAGCGGATTGACTCGTAAGATTATTAAAAAAGGAATTTACGTAGAACTGATGTCGCCCGGTAGTATAATACCGCTGATGTTTTGGAGTTTTAATGGTGCATATCCTGTAAAATGGGAAGTTTCGTCCTTCAATTCACAAGAGAGTGCGGTCGTCGTGGAAACCTTAGAATTTGTTTATGAAACAATGTATGCGATTCCGGCAGGCGTTGTGAGTCTATAATTTAGAAAAAAAGAATCGAATTATGCCAATAGAAATTAAAGAATTAGTCATTCGAGCGAATGTCGATAGAAAGGTTTTTGGTGGTGACCATACGTTTACCGAAAAGGAAAAAATAGAATTAAAAAGAGATATTCTTGCTTATTGTTTGAAAAATTTGGAAACCAAACAATCGATTGGGCAAAAAAAGACACTAAATTCGATTAATCGATGAGTTTTTAATTATTAGGTCTTAAAGTGATAGGTAAAAATCGTGGATAAAATCCTGTCAGATTTTGAAAACCTGACAGGGTTAAAATAGTATCAACGCTTTTAAAACTTCGTACACTTCTAATTTTTAATCAAAAATAAGCCAATTCACACCCTCATTTCAAGTGAGGGCATGAATTTACACCGCTAAATCCAAAAAAAAATGGGATTAACAAAGATGACCATCGGAACATTTGAGGTGCAGGTGAATCCAGAAAAGGTAGATTATAATCGGTCAATTGATTATAAAGAGGAGGATATTATAGGGGCGAATAGTCCTGCGGCAAGTTTTAAAAACTATGGGGTAGAAGAGATAAAATTTAGCCTGACATTTGATGGTACAGGTGTAATTCCGGCCGCAAATTTTAATCCTCAAGGTGCGGCAACTTCTTATGCAGCAGGTATGGCAGGGGTTTCTGACCCACCTGACGATGTGATTGAAACGCTCGAAGAGTTTGAAGAGATTGTTTTTGATTTCAACGGCGAGAAGCACGGACCGAATAAAGTCGATATAAGATGGGGTAGTTTACACATCAAAAATTGCTTCATCAAAACCTATAATGTAGCGTTCACCTTATTCTCACCAGAAGGTAAACCGATTCGAGCAATCGTTGAATTAGGGTTCAAATGTATTATGGACAAGGTCCAACGGGTAAGGGAGGCCAACACAAGTTCTCCAGATTTAACGCACTTAAAGACTGTCAGAATGGGCGATGAGCTTTTCATTATGTGCCATGAAATCTATAAATCACCAAAATATTACCTGCAAGTCGCTGAAAAAAATAATATTCTAAACTTTCGAAGTTTAAAAGCTGGTAGCAAATTATTGTTTCCGCCTTTAGAGAAATAATTGATTTAACTAGAACCCACCCCGCCCTTAAAATGGAAGGGCTACAAGAAGGCTGGATATTGAGGTAAAATGCTCTAAAATCAAACCTTAACAAAGCTCTTCCCGAGGGCTTGGGGCTGAAATGGGTTCAACTAAATTGCAATTAATAATTAATACCTAATATTTAAAGTATATGCCAGTAACGCCAATAACAGATGGAGAGGTTGTAACGTTTGCGATAAAGTCTGACGGGGCAGAAATTGAGGAACAATTCGGTGTCGTATCCATTGAGATTACTAAAAATATTAATAAGGTGGCTTATGCCAAAATCATTTTTTCAGATGGTGAGGTAAGTAAAGGAACATTTGAAGCGAGTGAATCGGCAAGTTTTACGCCTGGAAAAAAAATTGAAATTAGTTTGGGTTACGATAGTACGAATGAACTCGTTTTTAAAGGAATTATTATTAATCACGGGATTAAAGTCGTGAATGGTGCTGGTTTTTTAGAAATTGAATGTTACGATCAAGCGATTCAAATGACGGCAATTCGCAATAATGCTTTGTTTGAAAAAAAGAAAGACAGCGATATTATTTCAACTATTATTGGCAATTACGCTGGATTGACAAAAACAGTAACCGCAACCACGACAGAACACGAGCAACTATATCAATACGATGCAACGGATTGGGATTTTATGCTGACTCGTGCGGAAGCCAATGGTTTGATCGTTTCAAATAGCGATGGAAAAGTAGAAGTCGTAAAGCCAGAACCTACTGGAACGGCATCTTTAGAAATAGAATATGGCGTATCGGTCTTTGAGTTTGATTTACAAATTAGTAGTTATAGTCAATTAAAAGAAGTGGAATCTTCGGCTTGGGACGTTAAAAATCAAGTAGTAGAAACGGTGAAATCAAGAACGCAAGCAGAGGCTACACAAGGTGATTTGAATGCAGATGTACTGGCGAAAGTAATGGGTGACAAAGCCTATAACCTTGCAAGTTCAACACCTTTGGTGAGGTCTGAGATACAAGATTGGGCGGACGGCTACGCTGCGAGAGCAGCTTTGTCAAAGCTAAAAGGTTCAATTACTTTTATCGGAAATGCAGAACCTAAATTGAATACCGTATTGACGCTGAAAGGTATGGGCAGACATTTTAATGGTGATGGTTTTATTTCAGGCGTTCGACATTTTGTGGAGGAAGGATTGTGGCAAACGAGTTGTACCCTTGGTTTAGATCATAAATTTGCAGTTCAAAATTATCCGGATTTGCACGCTTTACCAACGGGCGGTTTGTTGCCTTCTGTTTCGGGTTTACAAGTTGGAGTAGTAAAAAAAATTGATGCTGACCCTGAAAATCAAACACGAATTCAAGTGAATTTACCGACTTGGGATGCCGATAAAAATGTTTGGGCAAGATTGAGTACATTTTATGCAAGTCAAGAGTTTGGTTCGTTTTTTATTCCAGAAGTTGGTGACGAAGTGATTATTGGCTTTTTTAATGATGACCCTCGTTTTCCAGTTATTTTAGGTTCATTATACAATACAAAAAATAAACCGCCTTATACGCCTGATGCAGAAAATAAAATAAAAGCGATTGTTACAAAAACAAAGATGAAACTTGAATTTGATGAAGAAAAAAAGGTAATTACCATCAAAACACCAGGTGAAAATACGATTATCATTGATGATGATGCAAAAAGTATTACGATAAAAGACCAAAATGATAATATGGTCGAATTATCGGAATCAGGTATCGTATTCGACACGCCTAAAGATTTGACCATTACAGCAAAAGGAAGTATAAGTATCGATTCAAAAAAAGCAATAACTCTGAAAGCGGCGACAGATGTTAGCATAGAAGGAATGAATATAAAACAAAAAGCAAAAACGGCTTTGGCACTCGAAGGCTCAACTGCTGAACTCAAGGCTTCGACTCAAGTAACGATTAAAGGAGCAATGGTGATGATTAATTAGGTGCAAAATTTTCATACTTTTTTTATAAAGATACTAAGATTAATGTCACAAAATTTTAAGCTGAAAATTTTTCTTTAAAAAAATTACACTCTGCAAAAAATACAACATCTCAACTCATTTCAAGAAAAACTGCTTACTCATTTTTTTTATTTAGTTCTAAACCCTCATCATACAAATCAATACTCCGATAAGAAAGCGAGTTAATTTCAATAATATTCAAATTTAGATTTTATGTTATATGTCTTTGATGAAATATAATATTGCCTTTTGATAAAGTATTTATCAAAATTTAAAGTTTTTTTGCCAAATAACACATAAATATTATTGTAATATTTGGTTAATTCATTTTTAATCCCTAAAATTGCGTACGGAAGGAGTAAAGATTCCAAAAGGTATTTGTTGATTCAAAAACGTTGATTTTTCAATCAATTAGCGTCACAAATCAGACTAAAATATACTTCCGAAAAATAGAATGAAATAAATCTCCTCTTCTAAAGCAAATAGATTCTTTATTACTTATCAATACAATAGTTCATCCGTATTTTAGTGATTATTAAAATAATTTGTGAACTATTTTAAATACAAAACACCCCCAGTAGTAGTTTATTATTTACTCCAAAAAACAAGACATAATGTCAACGAATCCGCAGCAATATTATATTCAAGGGTTGATTTCCGGAAATTCAGACGTATTAAACCTAATTTATCAAAATTTTGAACCTCGTATTAAGGAATATGTCACCCGAAAAGGTGGTCGTTCAGAAGATGCACAGGATATTTTTCAAGAAGCCTTGATTATTATTCTCCAAAAAGCAAAAAAAATAGAATTTGAGTTGCGTTCTTCTTTTTATTCTTTTTTATTCGGTATTTGCCGAAATTTATGGTTGCAAAAAATCATTCCTGAAACTGCAAAAAAAGCAAAAATTCCGAGTATAGATACCGAAGTAACAATCGGCTATATCGAAAAGGAAATGACTACAAAACGATATAATTTGTATAAAGAATGTTTGCAAAAGTTATCTGACAACAATCGTTTGATTTTGGAATTAGCGGCACAAGATTTCTCTAATAAGGAAATCGCTGAAAAAATGGGGATAGAAAGCTACGGCTACATTCGCATTAAAAAAATGCGTGCTAAGAAAGAGTTGATGGAACTTATTCAACGAAATTCACTTTTTCGTGAATTATCTTTTGGCTAAGAATTAAAGGTAAACCACTATATATTTTTAATTGAACCACAAAGATACACAAAGTCGTATTCAATAGATTGTTAGTACGTTATCTTTGTTTACATCGTGCCTTTGTGGTTCAAATTCTTATTTTGTATAGTAGCGTGAATTAAAGGTTTAAACTCATGCCTTAACTTCAGGTGAGGGCATGAGTTTCAAATTATAATAGGCTCTATTTCTGCGCGTAGCGGCTACTTTAGCTTCCGAAAAGTCTCAAAATCCTTGCGGCAGCTAAAGACAGCCGTTACGAAAATCTCAATTTATTCGAATTTTGCAAAAATTGTCAAAGAGCCTTATAATAGATAATTTTTTCAAATGATTGCACCAATTATTCCAGACGAACTACCGACTATTTAATGGTTTCTTTTCTTATCAACTTCCAAAAATTCCGTGTCATAATCTTCTCGAATCGTTCCCAATACTCTATCCCAAAATAAAAAATACAAGCCATAATTTCCATTAAAATGTTTGTGATATTGGTTGTGATTTACAGACGTATTCAGCCATTTTCCAATCGGATACTTGTTGAAACCCCTTGGATAAAGCTCAAAACCCAAATGTCCATATGCGTTATAAAACATCAAAAAAACTAATATCGCTGTGCCTTGATAAGGAATCAAAAACACAATCGGATAAATCACAGCGGCTTCCACAACGCCTTCTAATGGGTAAAACGCATAAGCTACGGTGACGGATTCGTAGATTTGTGATGCGTCAAATGCAAATATTTAAACAATTTTGGGTGATGCATTGCTCGATGCGTCCAATAAAAATACGTGTCGTGCAGCAAAATCATCAAGAAAATACTCAATACTCAATACTCAATACCCAATATGCCCAACCCATATCTGCAATATCTGCGTATTTTAAAGTATAACTTTTCAAATTTGTTCCAAAAATAGACAAACCGACTACCGCAAAAATAACGGTAGAAATCAAGGGATAACCAATTTCTCGTTGGTAATCCTTGTTTTTAGGAAATTTATCTTGAATCTTTTTAGGTTACCATTTTTGTCTAAAAAAAATATAAAAAATTAAAAACAAAGGCGTTGCGACAAGAAAATACCGCAGCAAATTTATCGTCAAAAGGTATTGTCCAATTTCTAAAACGGTCTTTTGCATTTTTATAATTATTTTGGTTCTTTGAAAAATCCAGTAATGAAACGAAAATCAGCATTAGCTTATATTTCCGTATTGAAGTGTCGGCGTTTGTAATAACATCAACACTTCAACACAAAAAATATTCAACAAGAACAAAAATTTAGTTTCTTGCGGGATTTGTCAAAGAACCATTATTTTTTATTTCTAAAACTTGTCGAATAATCTCTTGAAACATTTTCATTCCTGTTTCGAGAATTTCATCTGGAAAATCATAATCAGCATGATGTAAAGCAGGCGTATTTAAACCCGAACCCAGACCAAACATAGCGACTTGATACCGTTGTGAAAACCAGCCAAAATCTTCTCCAAACTTCATCGGATAAGCTTTTTGTTGAAGGTCAAAATTATTAATTTTTGCAGCATTTACAATCATTTCATTACAAATATCATGATTTACCGTCGTCGGAAAATACTCCAACCAACAGATGCGAAACGTTAAATGATGCTGATTCGTAATAGTCCTTAAAACCGTTGCTATTGCTCGTTTTAAATCTGCCATTATTGCCTCAGTCCACGTTCTGACAGTATAATGCAACTCGCCCAAACTCGGCGAAATTCCGTAAGATTTCTGCCCCATATTAATATGAATCGGAGTCAAAATAGCAAAATTTTCAACCGCTAAATCCTCTTGATTTAATGCTGAAAATTCATGGATTAATTCCGAAATTGCTAACGCAGGATTTATACCATTTTCAGGCTCAGAAGCGTGTGATTCTTTACCTTCTAAGAAAATTGTAAAACTCTGAACCGTTGCCGAAAAATAATTTGGAATCGTGATAATGCGGTTCATCGGTTCACTCGGCAAATTGTGCAACGCAAAAATATAATCGGGTTGTAAGGCTCGAAAACGCTTATCTTGAACCACCGCAAAACCTCCTTTTCCATTTTCTTCCGCAGGTTGAAACAACAAAACGATTTTGCCAGACGAAAAAACTTGTGTTTTTATCCAAAATATCAATCCCGCAACCATCGCAATATGTCCGTCATGTCCGCATTTATGCGAAACGCCCTTGACCTTTGAACGATGCACAAAATCATTCTGTTCTTCAATCGGCAATGCGTCCAACTCGCAACGAATCACCACCGTTTTACCATTTCCACCAAAATCATAAACGACTGCCAAACCATTTCCGCCAATATTTTCTATCATTTCGGTAGGAAGATGCGTTTGAATAAACGCCTTAACTCTTCGTGCCGTATCCACTTCAAACCCCGACAATTCAGGATTTTGATGTAATTTTTTTCGCAGTGATTGGACGATTTCAAGCATTTATTTTTATTTTAATTATCCATTAAAATTACAATTTTCGATAAAAAATATACGCATCAACGTAACCTTGGTCAAAATGATAAAATCCTTCCGGAACCGTTCCGATAATTTCAAAACCGCAATCTAACCACGTTTTTACCGCACTTTTATTCGTACTGGCGACCAAATTAAACTGCATCGCTCGAAACCCTGCTATCTTTGCCGCTTCAATAGAATGCTCACATAATTGATGACCAATTCGCTGTCCACGTTTATCATTTTTGACCATATATGCAGCATTTGCAATGTGTCCACCATAACCAGGTTGATTAGCTTTGAAAATATACGCCCCTACGATTTCTTCGCCTTGTGTTGCCACGAAAACATAATTTTTTAGGTTTATCCAACTTTTTTCAATTTCGGCTCTCGGATAATTATCGGCATAAGGATAATATATTTTTTGCTCCATAATGACCTTCCACATCTGCCAAACGGCTTCCATATCCGCATTTTCGGCAGGACGGATTCTTATTTCCATATTTTTTATCTTTTTTAAATACTTTTTAAGGAAATTCAAAAAAACATACCTTTTAGTACCTTCAGATTTGATATGTCGGCGACTTTAATCGCCAGACATTGCGTTACAAAGTCGTCGGTACAAAACGTATAATTTGAATCAAAAATAGGAATAGTTTGGGCATTTTTTTGAGAAAAAAAGGAGTTATTGGAATTTGAAATTTAAAGGATTATTCCATTTTATATCTGCGTTTGTCCTGAGTTCTCGGGATGAATTTCCATCAAAAAATCAAATCGAAATCGTCTTACCTTCTTTCCGAAATTCTCGTTTGATTCCTTGTAGAATATCATTCAATTCAATCATATTTGTATTGCGGCTCAACGCTTTCAGCGAAGCATAACGCACCACGTTAATAATCGCACCACCTGCCAATTCGTATTCTTCCGCAATATCGAATAAATCAATATTGCCATCAAAAATGACTTTTTTTGAAAAGATACTTTTCCAAAGTCGATGCCGTTCGTCTGCATTTGGTATTGGAAATAAAATCATAGATTGAAAACGTCGGGAAAATGCTTCATCAATATTACCTTTTAGGTTAGATGCCAAAATCACTACGCCAGGATAATCCTCAACTCGCTGCAACAAATAGGCAACTTCTTGATTGGCGTGTTTGTCATTAGAACTTGAGGTTGCCGTTCGGCTGCCAAAAAGGGCATCGGCTTCATCAAAAAATAAAATCCAATTTCGGTTTTCAGCTTGATCAAATAAACTGCCCATATTTTTTTCGGTTTCCCCGATATATTTCGACACAATTTGCGACAAATCAACCCGATAAACTTCCATATCCATTTGCTTACCGAGCAAAGAAGCCGTCAAGGTTTTCCCAGTTCCAGGCGGGCCATAAAACAACATTCTAAAACCTCTTTTCAATTTTCGACTCATCCCCCACTCGTTCATCAACGTATCGTTGTGTTTTAGCCAAACTAAAACATCTTTGACCTCTTCCATCGTCAAATCTGGTAAAATTAAATCTTCCCATTCCATTTCCGTCGTCAATCGTTCGGCAGGAAATTGAGAACTAAATTTGGGGTGATATTCCGTTCCTTCCGTAAAATAATGGATAAATTCTTTGCTCAAAACCAACTGCCCACTCAATAGCGGCTCATTACTACTTTTATATTCTAACCGTAAAATCCCTTCTTTTGCAAAAAAATGTTCCGCATTAAATAACATTTGTACCTCCAAACGTTTCCCAAAATCATTGCCTGCCAAAATAAAAGCAGCCGTTTCGCCAGTTGGTAAAAAGCCTTTGTGCTGCGTTCCTGCAATACCCCCAAATTCCGAAAAGTCCCTATCGTAAGTTTTATTTTTAGTAAAAAAAACGTCCAAAATTTGCGGGACAACGTGCGGGGACAGTGCCAACAAAAGCACGATACGCTCCATAAAAGACATATCGTGCTTCCGAACTAACTGAGCGTAAGCACTATCTTCCGATATTTCGACCTCAGATACATCGGTATTTTTACCATTAAAATAGGCTTGAAACCGTGCATTGATAACGTTTCCAAGCCATTGAAATTCATGATGTAAGGTTGCTGTGTTTTTTTGAAGGTTATTCATCTATTTTTTTTAATCCATAATGATAAGCTAAAAATATTGGGAAATTAAAAATAAGGTTCACTTTCGTATTGTGCCACATCATGATTGATTGTAAAATCAAATACTTTTTTATCTTTTCCACGGATATATTTTACATAATCCCATACACCCGAATGTCTTAATTTATACGTCCCGTTTACTTTTCCGTTATACATTTCATCATAATATTCATCAATCGTCGGATGCACACCACCTTCCATGTATTCCTCTTTTTTATACACTAACTTCATCGCTTCCGTTTGCCTTTTGTATCGGACTTCCGTAGCCTTGACATTGATATGTTTAATACTAATGACCATACTCTTTTTTTTGTCATTATTATAACAAATATAGCGTACTTCTCCTTCCTCAACAACTTCTTCTTGTGGATTTTGAAAAATCACTTCTTCTGTATATTCCTATTCTTATTGTTGGACAGGCTGTTGTGTTTGCATTTACTGTTACTCACCTTGTTGTTGTGTTTCGCTTGTTTCACAAGCTGCCAAAAAAGCGATGCTTAGGATTAATAGTAGAATTTTGTTTTTCATTTTCGAGTCATTTAAAATAAAAAATATTTATATTATTAGTGCTTTGACAAATCCCACAGAAGTCAATCAATTAATAGGGGAAATCAAATTAACTCTACGTAATAAATTTCAACCTATTGCTAATTCTAACTATTAAACGAATTTCGAATCTGATATTTATCAAGTTTGAAATTCGTCTATTAAAAATAATATACAAAAAGTTCAGTATTTTCCCGTGAGTTTTTTACGGGATTAATCAAAGAATTAAAAAATTAAATTTTATACTATTTTACCTCTACTTGAGTTGCTTTTATAGCGTCTTCTAAGGAGATTGTCCCTGCTACTAAAGCATTAAAATATGGAAAATATTTATCAATTAAGTATGATATAAGGTAGTATAATTCTAATATTACTTTTTTATCATTTTGAATATTGCTTTTAGAAATAGCTAAGACATACTTATGAAAAAACAAGCCCTTTGTTGCCAAAAAACCAAAAGCAGGAAGCGGTAGATAGACATTAATATGTGTCATAAAGCGAATTAAGTCTGCTCTACGATTCATAGGAATATTCTGACCTAAAGTGACGAACATTTGTAGTAATTGAGCATCTTCTACCTCTTCCTCTAATCCAGGAATGAACATAAATTCGATAATCGATTGAGGTTTTATATCCGTTGGCAACACCGCTAATAATCGCTCAAAAGAAGCTCCATCATCTGGTTGTTTTAATTCACACTCAATCGTATTCTCTTCAAATTTTTCTTTTAATTCATTTAAAAACATAATTTTAATTATTTTAGCTTTTGTATGGTTTTAATTATTTATGTAGGAGTAGTTGCTTCTTTTCGTTGAGCCAATATTTTCATTAACTCGTCAGCCAACATTTTGGTTTTTTCAGCATCTGCAGTACTGACATTATTATCATTTTGTTCAAACTTTGACTCCTTAATACCTAATATTTTGAGTAATTTCGTTTTATCCTCACCGCTTACTTGCTCTAACATTGCCATTGCTTTTATTGCTTGACGATGAGCTTCCATTTTTTTAGCATGCGTACTCTTATTATAAATTTGACTAACTGCACTCACCTCTGCTTCATACTGCTCTTTATCCATATAATTATATCCGTCGTGACGTCGATTGATTATATCAATTTCTTTTTGAGACTTTTTAGAATCATCTGAAGAGAACTTTTTCTTCAACCAGCCTTTACTTTTTTGTTTTTGGTCTGCCTCTGATTTACCAATCATCGCTAAGTCTTTTTCATGTTCAATATCTTTTAATCTTGTATCTTTATATTGAGCAAACCCAGGAGATTCATCGCCCAAATATACAGTATAATCCGTTTCATTTTTGGTATTTAAGAATTTATCAACAGTCGCATCGACCTTTTGCTGTTTTCTAGTAACCGTAACATATTTATACAGCTTATAACCACCGATTGCTAAGCCGCCGATTATTCCGACAGCTGCTGCAAATGGAGCTCCAACTCCTGTTATTGCCATTATGCCCAATATTCCTGAAGTAACACCAATCCCTCCTTCTACCATATTTTGGATGCCTTCATTTTTCTTATTATTCTGTCCTTCTGTCAAGCTTTTCATTACATCAGAATCTATAATATTAGAATATTCAGCATTTCCTTCCATTTCTTTTAAACTAGCCTTTGCTTTACCTGACTTATAAATATCGTAACCACCCTTTATCATTTGAGCACCACCAATACCAATACCAACTCCTGCACCAGCTACTCCTAAGCCCACAGACACATTGGACGCAGCACCGGTGAGCTTAGTTGCATTTCCCATTACACTAGAGCCTTCTGTTGCTAATTTATAAATACCGTGACCCGCTTTCATCCCCTTATCTGCAGTACCTAAAACACCTTGAAGAGTTTCTGCCCCAGCAAGACCTGCCTCATATTTTTTTCCTTCCTTATATTTTTTGTACGTATCTACTCCAGAAACCACTGTACCTAAACCGCTTGCGACCGCACCAAAAGCAGCGCCTCCTCCTTGAATACCAGTTGCACCATTCGATAACCCTTCACCTTTGTCTTTTGTATAGTTACTTAATCCAAAAGCTTTTTCACTACCGATAGCTAATTTATTGACGGCAGTAGCAGTCGATTCAGCGGTTTTAAAACCTGCGGCAGTACGTTCTAACTTAGAAGCATCACTATCCATAACCGTCATAGCACCCGTAACTGCTCCAATCGCACCACCGATACCAGCAGTAAAGAACTGACCTGTATCGCTAAAAAGTCCATTATTAGATTTACCGTCAAGCTGAGAAATAGAATCGTCTGAAATATCATTATTCCCCCAATCATCTCCAAGGTTACCAGTCAACCTCTGTGTGGCACCTGATACGCTATCTAACTCATCCGACCCTAAAACTTCGTTTGCATTATCTAATATAGAAACAGAACCTGTACTACTATGACCAATACCTTTGACAAGTTCATCAGGTGATATATCATTAAAAGTATCCTCTCGAATATAGAAAGAATCATCAATTCCCTCTTGATTTACACTTTTCACCGAATACCAAGCATAGTGCTGAGGTCCCGTTTTATCCAAAGTATTCAGCGCATCATCTTCCTGATTAGGACCTCGTCTGGAATTTATAGCCGAATCCGTTTCCATTTCAATAATATCTCCATCATTCAATTGACGGCCTTCATTGCTTTCAAAATTTTCACTGTACAAAGAACCACCAACCATCTTCACTAAATGTGTCGTCCCATGAACCTTTGTTTTTTGAAGCTTGAGTTGTGTTACGCCTCCCTCAATAGATTTTCGTTGTAAGGTTTTCGTAGAATTACCCTCTATCTGCACCGCTTTCGCCCCCATCACATCGGCCTCTCGCTCTAATCCAGAATTATCATTCACATTCACTTTCCCTTTCATTTGCATCGTCGGTTTTACTCGACCTTGCTTTTGCTGCACGACGTGCCAAGCTTCATGCGGCAGGTGTTTTTCTTGTC
>Ga0306864_1000901_pt1 | contig 12819 bp, 10 predicted proteins | sample AntRauTorckE5430_FD_190448 | JGI IMG/M metagenome (GOLD analysis project Ga0306864, IMG submission 190448) | Saline lake microbial communities from Rauer Islands, Antarctica - Metagenome Torckler E5 #430 (v2) (version 2) | ecosystem: Environmental > Aquatic > Non-marine Saline and Alkaline >...
CAAGGAGACGACCAAATAATCGTTCGCGGGAATATAGTGGAATACAGTAGAATATAGATGAGGCTTAAATTACTATATTCCAGCCAATCAGAATTGGGCCATATTATATTCTGAGGAAATAAATGAGTGGCCTCCTCAACGCCTCCTTTCGTCCATCCAACTGCTAAATATTATGCTACGAACACACATTCAGCAAAATCTCTTTCCCCTTTGCTCATTGGTCTACTGTCAACTCCTGCACCAATACTTGACAAGCCATGGGGAACTGGAGAAGAAACATAATATCAACCTTAGTGGTGTGCATTGGACTTGCAGATGTAAATGCTTTCCAGCATGTTCACAAGATCCCCAACTCAAACTCCTGGAAACTACATGTCACTCGAACGAAGAAGGAGGGACAACTGAATTCGATTGATGTAATCACCTCACATGATTTGATTCATGGATCACTCACGCCAGAGCAAAAAGAGTTTCTATATTCCCTCGATAAGAAAATATATGGTAGTCCGTTTATAGAGAGGCTCTGTGATTTGCAAGAGTACAAGAATCAGCATGGCACATGTCATGTTCCCAAACGTTATGCTGAAAATCCAACCCTAGGTAAGCAACGGATAAACCATGTGATTATTTGGATACGGTGAAGAAAAAAGATCACATCATGATCTCATTATGTTTCTCCCTTGATAGGAAATTGGGTCAATAAATCAAGACAAATGTATCGCAAACACCTGGAAGGCGAAAAAACAAGCATGACACCCGAACGAGTCCAAGTCCTCAACAAAATCGGCTTCATTTGGTCAGGGACAGCACCTACGAAGCATGCTAATACAAGAGTAGGACATGGATGCGGACACGGAAATAATGGGAAAAGTGACACGTGGAGTATAAACTTTCAAGAACTCAAACGATTTATAGAAGATAATGGTAGTTCCATCTCGTTATCTAGTAGCACCAAATTAGGAGTGTGGGCTGCGCGGCAAAGAAGGGAATATCAAAATCTAAACCTGGATGAAAAGTGCGCCATCACCGAGGAACGGGTGGATTTGCTGAATTCTATAGGGTTTGATTGGAATCCATGGAATACGAAATGGAGAATGCGAGTCAATGAATTGTTGGAGTATAAAAGGGAACATGGCGACTGTTCTGTTCCAGTGCAATATCGTAAGAATCCCAAGCTTGGAAGATGGGTTTCGACACAGCGCAAATACTATAAGTTGTACAAAGAAGGAAAACCAACGCGGATTTCCAAGGAGAGGATAAAAGAGTTGACAGACGCTGGATTCGTTTGGAACCGATGGGACGATGTATGGAAAGGCTGCGAAGATGAATGGGAATCATCTGAGTGTAATTTAGATTGTTCATAACCTCATTAGAGTATGATGTAGATTATTGTTGAAATGGTCTAAAATATTTAATCAGCTGCGCATAAGAGCTAAACCCCGATGGTCATAGTAACGTGAGGGCAAGCCCATGCACAAAATGCGAATGGATCCGACTTATCATTCAATGACCAAGTCGGAGGATTGCAGTAATGCGGCGATAGATGCACTGATATGATACAAGGAAACTTATAATCATTCAAAGACTCCCTCGAATTTGAGAATATTCGTGGTACCATCGATATCTGGTTCTACCTCCCTCAACCTCTTTGCTTCATTTCTGGAACTGTTTTGGCACCGAATGTAATCCACCTCTACGCTCTCCGCAACATCCAGATAAGCAGATAATTCAGAGGACATGGCCTCAGCAGTACGCTTGAGTTTCCTCAGCAATAATGAGAAATTTTCATTCGCATCTCTGCTTGCATTCTCCTTTTGGGTTTTGACAGCTTCTTCAAAGGCGGATGTTTCAGTGGTTGGTGCGATCGCCTGTGAGAGTGCCGAGTTTTTCATTTCGGTTAGGTTGCGTTCGTTGCCAGCTTCAGGATCATTGCCAATACCAAGATCAACGTCAGCGTCTATTCCAATGGAAGCACTTACGTCATTGCCAATGTCAATTTCAATATCATTGATTGCTGTCCCAACGAGTTCAGAGGATGATGGACTTTCTTGGTCGTGGTCTTGCTCATGGTGGTCGATTGCTGCCTGTGCGCTCTCATCCCCGGTATACAACAAAGTCTCTTCTTCGTAGTTCATGATTGCTTGTTGTTGCAATGCGGTTGGATGGGTTCGAGGTCGTCAGATGATGCTTGCTTAATACTTATTTTAACTCTAGCTAGCAGAAGTAGCAAGTAGCAATGCACAATGAAGTGGAGAGTGGAGAGTGGTCTCGCGATGATTGTTGATTGTCTTTGATTTTGTTCCTGGTAGTTCTTTTTTCTAAATATGCATAACCTGTTAATATCCACAATATAAAGATTCCAAGTATTATTATGAGGCAGCCAGTAAAGCCATTTTTCTTTGACTACGAAAGCAGATATACTGGATGAAGATCATCCACTCTCTTCTCTCTAGAGTAGTCAAACGTCACAGCGCAGAGTTTAATTTCTTGCTGAGGGGGTATGAGATTATCAATGATTTGGGATAATAATTAGATTCTTTACTCCAGAAGTCTTTTTCTCTGCCAATCTCGGAAGCAAAATCTTGCGAGATGCGTCATACAACGTCCGACCCCAGCTATTTTTGCTCAGCAATCAAGTAAAACTTTACGTAAATTTACTGCCCATTTGCTGGGGTAATATTTACCAAATCTAAATTCCGGCCTGTTCCGGCATCGTTGGTTGGTCGCCACTCATTTTGTGTTTGTCCTTGATCAGAGGTGAAAAAATGCATCATTGGGCGACCCCACGTCGCCAACATCCCCAACTCCTCCGGCGGTCTGCCAACTACCAACTATCGCACAAGTTAATTTTTTTCATTTTCTCTTTACATATCATCAATCGAAATTATGCCATCTGCATTTGTCAAGACTGCTGAACCTTTTGCATGCGGTGGATCTGCTGCCACATTCGCTAGTTGCGTCATTCATCCCATGGACCTTGCGAAGGTATGTAGAAATGCTAATTCGCATTTGTCGGCAGAAGGAAATATATATATATGATTTTAGTATGAAGCAGAACAACGAATTAAATCGAATCCATTGCATTCCATTCCGTTCACTCACCCCTCCATTCACTAACTTACAAAATTTAGGTAAGAATGCAACTCTACGGACAAATGAACCCCGGAAAGCCTGTGCCAGGATTCGGAGACATTCTATCCAATATGGTGAAGAAGGATGGAATTCGATCCATATACCAGGGAGTAGACGCAGCCATTGGCCGTCAGTTAGTTTACGGTACAGCACGTATCGGACTCCACCGTACTTTCTCCGATAAACTCGTCGAACACAACGATGGAAAACCTATTAACTTTGGAGTCAAGACTCTATCCGGCATGGCTTCGGGAAGTATCGCGGTTTGTATTGGAACCCCATTTGATATCGCTCTTGTCAGGTTGCAATCCGATTCCATGGCTGCACCAGAAGATAGGAGAAATTACAAAAACGTATTCGATGCTTTTATTAGGACTTCTAGAGAGGAAGGAGTTGGAGCTTTGTACAAGGGATTGGGACCTAACATCTTGAGAGGAATGAGTATGAACGTTGGTATGCTTGCTTGTTATGATCAGGCTAAGGAAGTTGTTGCGAAAATTCTTAATGATCCCATGGAAAATGGTGTGCCTGCGCTCACCACAAAAATGGGATCCTCTGCTGTTGCTGGATTCACAGCCGCGTTCTTCTCTCTTCCATTTGATTTGATCAAGTCTAGATTAATGGCGCAAAGGCCCGACCCAGAGACTGGAAAGTTACCTTACAAGGGAATATCGGATTGCGCAATCAAGATTTTCAGAGCCGACGGCCCTGCTGGATTCTTTGCTGGATTCACTGCCTACTATGGACGTTGTGCCCCTCATGCTATGATCATCTTGCTTTCAATTGAGTCAATCACTCAAGCATACAAGAATGCTTTTTATTAAGAGAAATGAGCAAGGAACATACAGTTTATCCACAGTGTTTCACGTATACAAGGATTAATATCCTTTTATAATTATAACTCATTTTTTGAGAGGCTGGAAATATGACTTCACCATTGTTCGGAATATCAATGCCTCCTGAATTGTGAATTTGACTTTTATCGATTAATCTGGCATAGTGCAATGGAGCAGACTGCTAAAGACGAAAATGTCGGACAACAACATGTTGCTTTGATTACATATTTCCATATTTACGTGTCTGCCATTAAGCTATTACCAGACTTGACACTCGAGTTGCTTCGCTTCCGACTTGAGTCTCACTAAGAATTCATAAATATAATTTAAATAAGTTTGTATCTACTATATATAATTATGAAACAATGTCTGCCATCATGATGATCTAGCTCCACTCGTTGAAAACATCTGGGCAAAAAGCCATTGCCTCATTCAAATCAAGGAGGCTGATTGAAGTTTTTGTAGAGAGCATCATGAACGGGTACAAACCGGTTAAACCATCTTGAATACGAATGCACTCTGGATTGCATTGAACCATGAACTTCAGTACCCGTTCCCATTCTCTATCGCGGTCTATGGCTAAATGCAATGGCAATCGTCCTCTATTATCTCTCTCGACAAGCATATTTTTATTATAGAAAGTAAGTAACCGAACGAATTGTGATGAAACGACCCCAGTAGGAGCTGCAGCCGCATTAGCCAAAGGGACTCTGCCGTCCTCGTCTCGATATGTTGTCATCATTGGAAACTCATCTAAAATCGCTTGTAACAAACGAAGCGAGCACTGGAACTCTGTGACCAAGTGCAATATTGATTTTTGGCTATTCGTAGTTTCCCCAACGAAGGCTCTGATCAAAGCTTCAACGGTGTCCCAAATGGCTTGGCGGGATACTGAGTCAGAAATACTTGACAGTTCGTAAAGACATCGTTCAAGAATCCAGTCAAAAGGGCAGTAACCCCATTTATTTGCTACCTTGACACTCTGAGGAGCTCTCTCAATCAAGACTTTCAAAACTTTATGCGAGATTCCATTGGTCATGGCAACATGAATGGGAAGGCATCCATCAACGTCTTGCTTCGTAAGCGCATTTGGAATTACCAGAAGGAGACTACGAATCATGTCAATTGAAGGCTGGCGCTGGCATAGGAAATGAAGCAAATTGTGCCCATATGAGCTTTCCCAACAGAACAGCTGTGGTTGATCCTTACATTTCCTGATGAAGTCATCCCAATTCTCACTATTACAACTTGAGACCAAGTTGTGAGGAGGATTATCCTTGACTGGATTCGTCTCCATCCTCGATTCCATCTCAAATCTAGATCTATGCGTGGTGTAAATTACAAAGCATAGCTTATTGAAGCATGTAGCTTTTGTGTATGAGTTATTCTCCTCTTCCATTGTATACTACTCAAGTATTGTACTGTTCTTTTGTTTCGATGTCCTTTCGTCTGGGATTGACGTTTTCTTTTTGAGAAAAGCATCAAAGAGTAGGATCCTCTATTGTTCTTGACTATTCCAAAAAAGGCCTATTGAAATTCCTAACACTCTCATTCTTAATCAATTTTTCTCTTATTACCAATGCAATGAAACTCCATGCTTCTCTATTTAAGAATTACGATAAGCATAAATATCAAGCAGTAGAATTCAAAACACAGAGAGAATGCAAATTGTCAATGTTTTTTTTAATGTTATTGTCATGCAGCTAATGGCTAATGGGGTACAGCAGTACATGTGATTCATACTGATTTCTTCTATCGTTTCAGGTCTTTCGATGATGATTCATCATTCCCTCAGCGGTAAATGTTTTTTGTTCGAATATTTATAAAATGCCGGTGAAGAGGTTTTTATCAAACTCGAGGTTGGATAAAGAGAATTCAATGCTTTTCAGTTGATACTCTTCGTCACATTCGACGCCCTCCAAGTCGCATTCATCGTAATACTCTTCGCTCCCCATGCTTGGAGCAACTCCATTTACGAGACTAGAGAATAGGTCAACATATTCAGCAACTGTGTGGGTAGAACAAACCGTGGAGCCTAGGAACATGGTGGATTTTCCTTCAGGGCATGGTTCACAAATAAATTCTTGTCTCGCATATCCGTAAGCAGAAGATGTTCCTATTGGACAAAGAATATGGTCGCAATTTCCTGTTGATCCGCCATTGACCGAATCTAATGAGCATAAAGAAGATGGAACGCTGAATAGCTTGTTATTGCCAAGATGCAACTCTGCCAGCTTAGACATCTGCCCAAGAGTATGAGGTACCGCACCAACGAACATATTTTCTGACAGGTCAAGCCACGTCAGCTTTAGAGAGATGAAAGATGGGATTGTACCAGAAAAGTGATTATGCTTTGCGTGCAATATTTGAAGATTGGGCAGGTTCGCAAGTGGTAAAATGGAACCGTGAAGCTGGTTGTTGTAAATATCAATGCGGTAAATATCAACAAGATCCTTCATGGTTTCTGGGAGTGCCCCTGTCAAATTGTTTCCGTAAAGATCCAGATTTTGAAGATTTGTCAGCAAACTGAGTTCGCTTGGGATGCTTCCCACCAATTCACACCTATGTAATTTTAGGTCTGTCAGTTTTTTCAAACCAGCAATATCAGGCGGAATGCTGAGATTTCGAAAGTCATTCATACTGAGAAATAATGCTTCCAAGGTATCAAGTGTCCAAATCGCAGGTTGAAACGAGTGTAGACCGCATTCCCTACAAAACAAATGTCGGAGTGATTTTAGCTGTCCAATTTCAGCTGGTATACTTCTGATATCATTTTCACTCAAGTCCAACGCAACCAAATTGCGCAATAGGCCAATCTGTGGTAGCAACCCCTCACCCTTCTTACCCGGACCAAGGCCTACATTTTGAAGTCTAATTTCAGTCACCAGGCCGTCCCGGCACGTTATACCTGACAAGGCACAGGCATCAGGATGTTTATTGATGTTCATCCAAGGAATATATTTATCCTTCCATTTGTCACCATTCATCTTCAAGAACATGAAACGAAGGATTTCCCGTTCACTCAACTGTCCATCTCCATCGAAATCTCCATTTATAACCAACGACCCATCCTCACAAGTTGTCTGACCAATAAATAAACAGCTCTTATTCTTCAAATCATTTGAATGGCACGGAGGACAGGCCGCACAATCTTCGTCTGGCGTTGCATGTCCTTCAGGGTGAAAATATCCTCGTGGACAGATGGCCATATTCGTGCATTTTGGCATTGCATTTGACCTATAAATGATCACCGAACTAATTTTGCAGATGGAATCCAGCACCTGCCCCTGGAGACGATTGTCGTACAATCTCATAGACTTCAATCGCGGCAGGTTGTAAATCTCAAGCGGCACAGTTCCGGTGATTCTGTTGTTTGCCAGATCCAAATATCTCAGATTTCTAGATCCCTCAATCTCCTTCGAGATAGGACCTTTCAGCTTATTCATGGATAGTTCCAGATGCTCCAAGGACGATTGAAACATTTCAGGCGGGATGCTACCAGTCAGTTGATTATCGTTCAGAACAATCTCCTTGAATTGCTTGGAGCTAGGCCAATCATCGTGGGGGAAACTAGTAAACTGATTCGTTCCCAAGAGCAATCGTTCAAGTAAAGGCAAACGAATCAATTGATTCGGTATGCTGCCAGTTAATTGATTGTTGCCAAGATCGAGAGTTTGTAATTTTGGCATATTACCAAAAATATCCAGTGGGATAGTACCAACGAATGCATTCTCACCAAGGTCCAGATATGACAAGTTTGGCATGACATTCAGGAGATTCTCCGGAAGGGTTCCCCCAATCCCTGTGTTTCTCAGATCCAAAAGATCCAAGGACCACATATTTTCGAATGATAAGCTGAGCACATCATTATCGGATACGAGGAGATGCTTCAAATTTGGAGTATTCAATTTGAGCTGTCCGATGAATCGGTTCTTACTAATATCTATACTTTCGAGAAACGAAAGGCCCGAAACTGCAAAGGGGATCATGGCCCCTACCAGCCCCCATCCTGCCAAGTCAATGGCGACAATAGCATCCAACGGAATGCTTTTCTTGGGTACGTGTCCCCCTCCCCGGTTCAGACAGTCTTGGATGCATCTTTCATCTTGGCTATCAGAGTCTTCTGCCCAGGTATAGACCTGAACATCGTGCCTTGAGACGCACCAGCATGACCACGAATCTGCTGCCGGAGCAATCTGCGTTTCTCGATCTGCATGATAAATGTTCCAATCCCTCCTATTGGGTTTAGTATATTCCACCCCGCCGCATGTGATACCACGGAGAGTACAGATGGATGCCTTGTCACTAATGTAGTCCAATTCATTGTGTTTCCAACCCAAGCTATGTGTCGTATTGAAGTGTTCAAAGAGGCCTGTCTTTGGATGCCGGAACATGCCGACAGAGGAATCGTCGCGCATCGTGGTCTGATCAGGGGCGGTTCCCAGAATGCCATGGGCAATCATTTCTATGATGACCCGTTGGGACCATCGTGAGTGTTTCGTGAAGAATGCACTTTCCTCTTCAATTCTTGATTGCGGGAGTTCTTCAAAATAGATTGGTGCAGCTATTTGGATGCACAGGAGGGCCGGACATGAGAGGAGGAATAGTAGTGGCAATAGTGTTTTTGTGAAGCGCATCATTTTCAAACATTGATGGCAATTGAATGGAATAATTGGCCCTTTCTGCCTTTTGTGATGAGGGTGATGATGAGTAACACACTGATTAATGATTAGTAGCAATAAGGCAAGCGACAGACAAGAAGCAAGTTAAGTGCTACTATTATTACTGCTACCTACCATACTGCTTTAGCAATTCGTACTGTACGCAGTGAAGTTCTCAACAACCAACAAAAAGCTAACAAAGGATTGCTCTTTCATTTTACATAACCTACTACTCTTCTATACCATTATTGATCCAATTTGACAAACAGCCATCTCGTAAATCTTGAACAAAATTAACAACAGAAAACAAAACAGACAAAACAAATAACCATGCTACTAGCGACTAGCGACTAGCATGACAAGCAGTGGATCGTTGATCGTTGATCATTGATGGAATAGATCACAGATAATGCAATAAATATATCATCTCATTTAGCTTGGGTCACATACAATACACTCCATCTACTCCCTACAACAACAACAGTAGTAACCATTACATCACACATAAGAATATCCCCATCATTTCTATAAACAAATAAACAAAGATGGGAGAACGAAAAGTACTCAATAAATACATCCCCTCAGATTTTGATCCAAAACTAGTCCCCCGTTCCAAAAAGCCAAAAGATGACCTCGTCTCTGTGCGAATGATGCTCCCCTTCACCCTGCAGTGCTCCACATGCTCCAGCTTCATGTACCGCGGAAGAAAATTCAATTCCAAAAAGGAAAATGTCAAGGGAAGCGAAGGGAAATATCTCGGAATCCAACGGTTTCGATTTTACATCAAGTGCACTGCCTGTTCTCGACCGCTGACGTTCCTGACCGATCCAGAGAATACAGATTATGAAATGGAATCGGGCGGGACTAGGACCTTCGAAGTTCATAAGGATCGCAATAAGATGAAGGATGATCTGGAGGAGCAAGAGCTGAAAAGTGAAAAGGAGGATCCCATGAAGGCCCTGGAAAACAGGGTGCTGGCGAGCCAGAAGGAGATGCAAGATCTGGATGATCTGGATGAGATCAAGGCCATGAATATGAGACATTTGAGAATGATGGCCGTCGCTAGGGGAGGCGGGGCAAATGCCACGGCTCAGATATTGAATGCTCACCATAAAGTGGAAGAAAAGGATCCGCTGGAACTGGATGAGGGGGAAGAAGAACTGATCAAGAGCATCAAATTTGGTGCCAAAGCTGTTGATAAGACTGCTTTTCTTGGAGTGAAAATATCCAGATTGACGGATAAGGAAGAGCAGAAGATGGAAAAGAATAGACAAAAGGGATTGGCATTAATGGAAGAGCAACAACTGGAGCTTGCTGCAAAGGTCAAGAAAAATGCAGAGAATCAAGCCGGTGGCGGAGCCAAGTTGAATCCTCTCATCAAAATAAAGCGGAAACGAAAGGTCAAGGAAAGTATACCTTTAGTAGGGACTACTGCAAGTGCAAAGAAACAGAAAGAAGAGCAGACTACCCTTGTTTCGAAACCAAAGGAGGATGCATTGGGATTGCTGGCTGGATATGGCACTGATTCGGATTCAGATTGAATATAAGACCAATCTATAATATAATGATTTTGTACCATCCATACACTCAAGATAATCAATGCAAAGGCATGGACCGATCATCTCCAATTTCGTAGATTCTGTTTGGAATATGTATGCATCTGTATTTATTTTAGCTAGATAGTATATTATGCTGTGAACTAAAATATGGAGGGATGACTTGCCTCTTTAAGTAATTCCATTCCCCGCACAAAATGACCTAGAATTAATATGATTTCGGGCTTGGGTTTGTCAAGTGTGCAGCACTTCCCTGGAACAACGTACTCAATACGAATGCTTGGCTCAGTACAATTTCAATCTTTCCATCATCCCAGTCATTCGTTGGAATGTTTTGCATAAAGGCAAACAATTCATCAAACTGCATACCCTGCAGCTCACCACTGAACTGACACAAGAAAGACGCACACACGTATACATGAAATGTCTCAAATCCTCCATCTCCCTCCGCCAAATACGTATCCCATAACCGGATTATACACTGTAGATTAAACTCCCTCATCAACAGACAATTCATCCATCGGAATGCAAATTGCATAAACTGCACCTCGGTCTCTATCAAATGCCCTGTCAAACCTGCATCAATCCTCTGCACTAATTCTTCCAATTTCATCACCATCCTCTGCACACCCGGTTGATCTTGTGTATAATGATCCTGAATCCCAGCCAACAGATTCGTCAAGCACCAATATACATCCGCTTCCACATTGTTCATAATCTCCGGTGTCAAATCTTCCAAGTCTTCAGCCTGCAACACGTCTCCTTTGAAATACTCACTCAAAAACACAGCAATCAATGGCGTTGCCAAATCATTGATACCCTGGACATAGGAACTTGCCGGATGTCTCATCGCCCAAATGTACAAGAGTCTAGCTAGAGATTTTCGAATTAAAGCATTTCGAAAGAGGGGTACATCCGGTGCAGTCCTTGGGACATCCACGAGGACTTGACGGAGTGTTTCTTGTTCTTGCATGGTACGAGAATTATCATCAATGTCATAGTGCTGTGCAATTGCGTCACGATATTCAGACCGCTTGCGTTTGAGAGTTTGCGTACGCCGTGAGATATTGGTGGGTAGATAACCCAAGAGAATTTTCCATGCTTGGGGTCTATGCTCAGGCTGAGAGTGAAATCAAAGGACGGGGATGGGGGTGAGTGATAATATGTAGTGTGGTAAGTATTGTAGGAATGTGTATATCAAAAAATAATGTACGGGGAATAACAACATCTGTCCATCGTATTTGAACTCACCGGAATTCCGTTCCAAGCTGATTTTCTTAAATCTTCTATATCCACCACGGGAGATGAAATGACTTTATCAAACTGTTCTTCCTTGTAATTCTTGACATCAGGTTTTTTACTGGAACTGTCCGCATTTGTTTCTTCTTGACTGGACACAGATGCAGTGGATGCCTGGGATTCTTCCTTGTCTCTGCTCGCATGAGAGAATTTTGCCGAAGGCGGATTTCCATTGTTGTTGTATGCATTATTCCGACCATGGACGATATTCTGGCTGTGTCCATTGATCTTGGATGTATTCTCATCGGCATTTGTATCGGAATGCGCAATGGTATCTTTGTCCAAGTTGTGCGAAGTGGCTACCATTCTGAACTTTTGATCGATAGAATCATTAATCTTCAAAAGCTCCAATTCTTGATCTAACTCATCACTGATTTTTTCTTGTGCTTCGGATAGGAAGGTAGCATGCGCATCCTGGTCTGTTGGCGAATCTGTTCCATATGAAGGTGGCAACAACGACTTTTCATGAGGTGATCCGGCAGTGGGTTGAATTTCCTCACCGGAATCATCGTCCTCATCATTAATTGATCGGATTGATCTTCTTAAGAATCCAGGAAGGTTATTGGGTGTCATTGTAGTTTATGTGTGTGGCTAGCTAGTGTCCACTGTTGAGATACTATCTGATATATCGATGTGAAAAGGGTATGTATGGTGATTGGTGATGTGTTGGTAGTTGGTATTTGGTATTCAGATTCAGATATTTTGCAGTTTCCGCAAGTCGCTTTTTTGGTGAAAAAAAGGGGATTTTCGGCTTTCCAAACCCCAAACCGCCGCTTCCGATTTTCGCTCACTAAATCATCATAAAACCGATAATAAAGAGTTCTTCACCGCGCCAGTAGTTACACGATACAATCGTACACGATACACGAGATTCACCTCTTTCGTCATATAGATAGATTCCTTCGCTAGAGTAGCTAGTTTCGATTGCCACGCACACTAATCTATTCCGTGCCTAATCATGTCATCCAGCGGTAAGTAAAGATAGAATTACGGGATAAATGGATCTAGTGAAACTTGAATCTGCTATCTAGTTGTTGCTGGCTAGGAAGAGTAATGCTTCTCTCGTATATTCATGATTAATGTCTAATGTCATCAAATTTCCCACCACCCTTCCATCACCTCTTCTAGTACCCACTACGAAAGTCTCAGCTCAAGCACCAGTTCTTGTCATCGCAGCGCGCACTTCTCCTCCAGCAAAAATCACCGCTTCGCCGAATGCAACTGTTGCTAAAACTGTTGCTGGACCTCCTGCTATCGCTCTAACACCCTCTCGCTTCTTCTCAAGGCGTCTCCAGGAAGCGTGTAAAACATATCATGTCAATCAGCGCCGTGCCA